>MDTA01218054.1_pt1 | contig 64796 bp, 85 predicted proteins | sample 811151 | NCBI WGS metagenome assembly MDTA01 (sample SAMN05326648, study PRJNA326480) | marine metagenome | isolation source: seawater | place: Indian Ocean: South | collected 2010 | reverse complement strand
TCCTGTATAAGGGATCATTCATATTATTTAATTTATTTTATGTGGGGGTAAGTAATTACTAAAATTGTACTCAACTATATAAACTTTCAAGTGCATTAGTAAATATTTTAACTTCCTCCAAGGTTCCAACACTGATTCTACACCAATCAAAAAATGGGGGAAATGGTCTTCCTATTTTGACTCCAAGTTTTGACATTTTTTTACCTAAATCGTCAATATGAGTTTTTGAATGAAAAAAAACAAAATTTGTATTAGAAGGAACATATTTTAATCCAAGTTTGTCAAGAGTAGATGTTATCATCTCTCTTCCATCTTTAATTTTTCTTAATGAAAAATTGTAAAATTCATCATCTTCAAGTGCTTTTTCAGCAGCAGCAATAGCAAGAACGTTGCTCATAGCTACGACATTTTCTCTTATTTTTTTTGACAAATGAGATGGTGCGATCAAATACCCAATTCTAAATCCAGCCAAACCGTAGATTTTTGAAAATGTTTTTGAAACAATTACATTTTTCCCTTCCCTTACTAATGAGTCCATAGAGGGGTAATCTGGGGTTTGTATAAAATCATAATATGCTTCATCACTAAATACAATAGTTTTTTTACTCGCTGAAACACAAAAATCCTTTAATAAATTTTTTGGAATTACGGTCCCAGTAGGATTATTTGGATTACATAAGAAAATTAACTTCGTGTTAGCATTAATTCTATCATTAATTGCGTTGAGATCATACCCTTTATCTTCGCCAACTGGAACCCAATTGATTTTAGCCCCCCACTGCTCTGCAAAATCCATCATTGCTAAAAAGGTTGGTTTACCAGCAATAATTTCTCCACCTCCTTGTGTAAAAGTTAGTCCGGTAATTTTTAACCCTTCAGTAGATCCTCCAGTGATGATTATATTTTCAGGCTCAACACCGTGTTTCTTTGCTAATTTAACAGCTAGAGCGTCGGAATAGACGTAAGGATATCTACATCCATTTTCGAAAGCTTTAATCACAGCTTTCTGAACAGCCTGTGATGGACCATAAGGGTTTTCATTAGAGCTTAGTTTGATTATCCTAGATAAAGTTCTAGGATTAAATTTTTTTCTTTCTTCATTAGAAAGAACTAATTCTGGAGCCATTAAAAGTCCTCCAAGACCTATGGAAGATCGCAACCATTCTCTTCTACTATGCATATATTTTATTTTTATTTATCTTTTAATTTTTAAATTCAAGAATTGTCTAATTTATAAAAAATTATATTTAATAATCATGCTCGATTTAAACATTTTAAGTTAACAAGTCTAATATTTCATATATGAAAAAAATTGTTTTAAAATTATTTGTTTTCTTTTTACTTACAGTTTTGATTTTAATTTCAGGTGTTAGAATATACTTTAATCTGATTGATCTGCCAATTTATGATTTCAGACTTGCTTATAATTTTATTTTAAACAGAAATGAAATATCTCAATATGAAAATTTAAATGAGTTACTTGGATTTAATAAAAAAGATAAGCTTTTAATAATACACGCAGATGATCTGGGTTTATCTCACTCTGTAAATGAACTGTCGTTAAAAGCTCTAGATAGTAATTATGTTAACTCTGCAAGCATTATGATGCCCACTCCAAATGTGGAAGAAGTTGTAATGAATCTTAAAAAGAATCCTAACCTAGACATTGGTCTTCATCTTACAGTTACTTCAGAATGGGAAAATTATAAATGGGATGGAATTAGTCCTAAAAATTCTATTCCCTCAATGATAGATGACAAGGGAAACTTTTATGAAAAGAAAAAAAACTTTATTAAAAATGCAAAGCCAGAAGAAGTAAGAATAGAGCTTCAAAGTCAAATTGATTACGCCAAATCATTAGGAATAATTCCGTCACATATTGATAGTCACGAGGGTGCTCTATTTTTTTCTCCTGAAATTTTTAAAGTCTATTTGGAAGTAGCTGAAAAAAACAATATTCCTGCATTTGTTCCTAGAGTTTTATCTCCTCATTTTGATAAAAACTTCTCAAAGCCAAATAAATTAGTTATTGTTGAAAAGTTATACATGGCAGATAAAAGTATTGAATTTAAAAATTGGGAAAGTTATTACCATTCAATAATTAAAGAATTAAAACCGGGACTAAACGAAATTATAGTTCATTTGGGGATTGATAATGAGGAGCTTCAAGAAATCACATCAAATAGAATTCCTTTTGGATCTAAATGGAGAAATTTAGACTATGAAATAGTTTCAAGTTCAAAATTTAGGTCACTATTGAAAGAAAACGATATTAAACTAGTAAATTGGACAGACATTAAAAACATAATTTATCCAAATTAAATTGGATCTTTATTTTAAACTAGTTTTCTGAATGTCAAATTGATTCTTTCGTCTAATTTTTTTTTTGTTTTTGGAATCATATGAAGCCAATTGTGTTGCATAGGGCCTGACATAATCAATAAGCTTCCATGTTCCAATTTTATTTTAAAACGTTGGTCTTTTTTTGTTCTATGTTTTAAATGAAAGTATCTAGATTCACCAAAACTCAATGATGCAATAACTGGATTTTTTCCTAATTCTTTTTCATTATCTGCATGCCATCCATTGCTATCACTGCCATCCCTATATAGATTGAGTAGGACAGTATTAAAACTAGTATTATTTATTTCTTTTATTAAGGACATCAAATAGAATAAATCTGTAGTCATCTTTAAAGGGGTCATTGTTATGCTTGAATAACTGTAATTTTGTTTTAAAGTGCTATGTAAAGAAGTTAATCTTGGTTGGTTATATGTTTTTCCAAAAACTTTAATTATATCCTGTTTCCATGGAATTGTTTTTTTTAATTTATTAAATAAATTATCAGAAGTTTTTTTTAATAAAAAATTCGAATAGTAACTTATTTCTCCGTCAAGTATATTTGGATTTAATATTTTTTTAGATTCCGGAATTAATTCAACCATAAATTTGTAACAAAAACATATTCAAAAGTTATATTTGAATAAATAAATTTTTTTCTTTTATCTTAAATAAAATTAAATAAATGAAAAAATATACTGATGGTTTTTTTGAAATTAATTCCAAAAATGGATTTCTTCCTATAAAACAGCCATTAAAAAAATTGCCTGCTCGATATTCAGTTCTTCAAAATTTAATTGATGAACTTCCTATATTAAAGGAGGATAAGACACCTGGTATACTCTCAAAAGAGGGAGGGATTGAAAATAATATTAAAAAGCTTCCCAATTATCTTAAAAAAGTTGAAAAAGAAACTGATCCATTTATTTGCCAAGCATTATTCAGAAGTTATTCTTTTTTAAGTTCAGCATATACCTTGGCTCCAGCTCATTTCACTTTTCTAGAAAAGGGAAAATACGGTAAAGCCAATACACTTCTCCCGAAACAACTTGCTCAACCTTTTGTTTCTGTATCTAAAAAGTTAGATGTATATCCTTGGCTGGATTATCACTATGCATATTCACTTGGAAATTATTCGAAATATAATTCAGATGGTGGATTTAATTGGGAAAATTTAGGTATGGCTGCTAAGTTTTCAGGAATGGACGATGAAAGAGGTTTTATAATGCTTCATGTTGACATTAATCAATATTCCCCCCAACTGGTTGAATCAGTTATAAATGCAATGGGTTCCAAAGATAATGATCAATTGAATAAAAGTTTATCTCTGGCCGTTGATAGTATGAGAAAAATAAATGAAAGAAGACGGTTAATGTGGCAAGCTTCCAGATGGAAACATTATAATGATTTTAGAGTTTTCATAATGGGAATCAAGGGAAATGATGAAATTTTTGGAGATGGGGTTGTATATGAGGGTGTCTCAGAAGAACCAAAAAAATACAGAGGTCAAACTGGTGCTCAAGATAACATTATACCGCTAATGGATATTTTTTCAGGAATAATAAACAATTATCCTAAAAACGAGCTTACTCATTATTTGAAAGATCTCAGAAGTTATCGCCCGAAATGTATTCAGAATTTTTTAGAAGATGTTCGTTTATTTTTCACATCATCTAATAACTCTATACTAAATCAAATAAAAGCTAGCAAAAACTTTAGGTCTTTAGAGATTTTATTAGAATTACTTGAAGAAATCTATTTATTTAGAAACGGACATTGGCAATTTGTTCAAAGATATATTATGCAAAATACTATATATCCAAAGGCAACTGGAGGTACTCCAATAATTTCTTGGATACCCAATCAAATTAATGCAGTATTGAAAACAATGCAGGAATGCTTCAATAATTTACCAAAAAAATATGTTGAAGAAAATATTCCAAATTGGATAAAAGAATTCAATATAAAGAGATCCCTATTAGATAAACAATTAGAGTTACTAAGTGAAAAAAATTATAAGGCAAAAGAAGTATTTGAATTAAATAAAAGAATGAATCTAAATGATGAAAAAAAATAATTTTTTAATAAATCATGATTACTTTTACAGGTAATATATTTTTTTGATAGTGAAAAAAAAAATTCTTGCTTTTGGGGCTAGTACATCAAAAAATTCTATTAATAAAGAATTCTCCCATTATGCTGCAAAACAAATTCATAACGCTGAGATTAATCATATAGACCTTAATGATTTTGAAATGCCAATATTTAGTGTTGATATCGAAAAAAAGCTTGGAATACCGAAACCGGCTTTTGAATTTAAATTAAATTTAAAAGAAGCAGATGGAATAATTATTTCTTTTGCTGAGCATAATGGAGCTTATACCTCTGCATTTAAAAATATTTTTGATTGGATTTCAAGGATTGAGACAATAGTTTGGTATAACAAACCAATGTTTTTATTGTCAACATCTGATGGGTCTAGAGGAGGTATTTCAGTTTTGAATATTGCTCATAATAGAATTTCTAGGAATAATCCAAATTTTATTCCTAGATTTTCTCTGCCTAACTTTTATGAAAATTTTGATTCAAAAACCGGAATAATCGATCCGGCACTGAAAAAAGAATTTGATGAGTCAATCAAAGTTTTTGAAAAAAATATTAAATAATGGAATTAGAAATTTATCCAGTTCAAGATCAAGCAAAAGGCAATTTCAACAATGGTGAAATTTTAGAAAATAAACCTATTGGGTTTCCAAGTGATAACGGAAAACTGAAACCATACTCAAATATTTTTTACTGGGCTCATGCATGGACTAAATCAAAAAAAAGTACTATTGGCTTGCACCCACATCAAGGTTTTGAAATATGCAGTTTTATTTTGAAGGGAAATATAAATCACTATGACACAAAACAAAAAAAATGGATTAATCTTAAAGAGGGTGATGTACAAATAATTCGTTCGGGTAACGGTATTTCCCATGCTGAAGAGATCATGGAAAATTCTGAGATTTTTCAAATATGGTTTGATCCAAATCTCTCGAAAACTTTAAAGGAAGGTCCAACTTATGATGACTATAAGAATGAGAATTTTCTAATAAAAAAAAATAATAATGTGGATATTAAAATAATTAAAGAAGGTAATACGAATTTTAAAATGTCCTCTGAAGACATTACAATTAAAGAATACCACCTTAAATATAATCCTGAAAAAGTCTCATTTAATATAAAAAATAAAAAAATACATTCAATATTTATAATTGATGGAGTATTAGAATTAAATAATCAAAAATTAGAAAAAGGGACTTTTTTTAAAGTTTCAAAATCTAATAAATTTGAAATAAACGCTTTATCTGATGTAGTTCTTTTTGAAATAATTTCTCCCATTAACCCGAGCTATAATACTTACGCAAATTCTATGTTTTAGAATGCCAGTATGCAAGTCCTATAAAGAGCAGTTGAAAAGGAGCCCTAATTATCGCTATACTCTTATTAATTCCCAAAGCTAATTGAGCACTTTCACTTTGAATTAAATAAATATTCGCAGGAAAAACTGCAAATAAAAGTAATATTAATCCCCATGCAGCATATTTTCTATATCTAGTCAATATTCCAATTCCAAGAATTACTTCAAAGGCTCCACTTAAATATACAAGCTCTATATGCCATGGAATCATTGGTGGCATTATAAACATAAAATATTCAGGATTAATAAAATGATCTATACCAACGTTAATGTAAAAAAATGACATTAGGTATAAGGTTATTTTTTTTACATATTTCATTAAATTATATTTTAAATTTTCTTGTTTCTTAAAATTAAAAAAACCTACATTTAGGGGCTAACAATTTAATCTAATTAAAATGAAAAAAATATTTTATGTGCTATTCAGTTTGATTTTCCTTTTAAAAGTAGAGGCCCAAAAAAAGAAAAATGGTGTAATCTATAACGAACATCCATACATAGAGGCTGCAAAAGAATTCAACTCTGCATTTATTAATGGGAATAAAGAAGAAATTACTTCACTTGTTGCAAAAGATGTAAAACTATGGAACTCTATGAGTACAAATAAAAAACAGAAAGCTGTAGGTTTAAGTGGTCTTTTGAACAGGTCTGCATATTGGAGTAATAAATTAAAAGCTTATTCAATCAAACCTAAAGGCAAAGCTTATCCTGATGCTCTAGAATTCAAAGGAAAAAATACTTGGGTATATACTTATGAAATTTTAAAAGGAATAGATAAAGAAAATGGATTTAAAATTGAAACACCAATAGATAGAAGCTTTCTCTTTAATAAAGATGGAAAAATATCATGGATTTTGGAATCATTTAATACGGCTCATTTGGAAAAATACAACAACTCTTTCAAAAAAAGAACCAACGGGACCATATGGATCGACCATCCTCATATAGGCTCAGTTAGAAGGTTAATGAATAATTTTGGAATAGGAGAAATTGATACAGCATATGAGGAGCATGATCCAAATGCCAGAATTTATGATATAAACATGAAAATTGGGGAATTTCAAACAATAGAAGAGAGAAGAGAATGGGAAAAAGGAGTTTTCAAAAATTTTGATCTAGTTTCAATTGATGAATCAGGATATCCAGATCTACTGGAATATAATGGCGATGGTATGACTGTTTTATCATGGTGGATTATGTCGTTTAAAGACAAGAGAAACTCTAAAATTGTCGAGCTTTATCTTCATAGATCAGATACATTGAATGAAGAAGGTAAAATTATTACAACAATACTTTATTATAATGGTCAGCTCTTAAAGTAGTTAATAATTTATATTTTGCAAAAATTTAAATCTCTGTGATAATTATTTATTACAGAGATTTTTAATTATAACCCAGCGTATTCTTTAATCAAAAGGCAAATTACCATAAATAGATAAACTGTAATTACTAAAAGTATAGATGGAGATAATTTTTTCTTCAAGGTTATTGAATTTTAACAAATTTAAGGATTTATTTAAAGTAATAGTTTTCACTAATTAATTTTTAATTAATACTTTCGCAGGACTTAATCATCTAAAAATCAATAAAATGAAAAAATTATTAATAGTATTTATTGCTTTATTTACAATTTCCTGTCAAAATAAAGCTGATTTATCTTTATTTAATGCAAATAAAGAAATTGCCCAAAAGTATTTAAAAACATACGAATCACCAACAGACTTTGAAACATTCAAATCACTTGTTTCTGAAGACATAACACATCAATCACCACAATATGGAGTTGGAGAAGTAGGTTATGATGGTGTTATAGCTCAAGCTCAATTCTACATGAATGGTTTTGAGGATGTAAGTTTCAACGACGGTGTTTGGTTACCAGGTGTGAATAACGAAACACTTATTCCTGATGGTTCTGTAAGAGTTTATGGAACATGGACTGGAAAAAGTGTTGATTCTGGTAAAGAATTTTCAATTGACACATATCACTGGTTTGAGGTTGAAAATGGAAAAATATCAAAATCAGGAGATTATTTTGATGCTACAGGAATGGTTATGGCAACGCAAACAGATCCTGTTGAAGAAGATGCAGAGGAATAAACTTTATTAAAAATCAATTCAAAACCCTTCCGTTCGTTGAAGGGTTTTTTTAATTATACTGTTTTATTTTGTCTTTAATAGATCCAGGCACTCTTTTTTTAATTTTTTCTAAATAATATCCCATATAAAAAAACCCCAAACATCTTTCCCCTTCTGAAAGCTTTATAAAATCAGATAAGAAATTCATCAATTTGGGTGAGCTCCAATATGCTCCAATTCCAATTGAACTGGAGTATAACCACATATTTTGAACTGCCATTGCAACTGAGGCAACCTCCTCCCATTCAGGAATAGATTCATTAGGATCTCTTTGAATACATATTGCTATTACTAAGTTAGATTGGTTGACCTTACTTTTTATCTTATTATATCTGAAAGAAGAGAACTTTTCGGTTGTTTCTTTATATTTATTTGCTAAAAAAATACCAAGTTTGTCTTTAGATTTTTCTTTGAAAACTTTAAATCTCCAAGGCTCAGTTTTTTTATGTGTTGGAGCCCAATTTGCAGAATCTAAGATCATTTCTAAATATTTTTCTTCAATTTCTTTATCTATAAATTGACTAGGCATAACAGATCGCCTATTCTTTATAACTTGAAGTATGTCTATATTCTGCTTAATTTGAAATTAATTTTCCTTAGAATAATTTTTGATCCATTCCATAGAACTTTTAAAACTATCAAATATCTGTTCTTCAGGAACAAGGTCAGGAATAATATCAATTCGCTCTAACATATATTTTGGCTGTTCTATTGGGTTTATTAATAAAACTTTTCTATCAGAACTAACCAAGTCTACCAAGACATCTTCCATGGCGTAAAGTCCAGATTGGTCCATGTAAGGCACCTTATCTAGTCTTATAATTATTATTGAAGCTTTCTTGGGAATCTGCTTTGCTAATTGTTGAAAATCAGATGTTGATCCAAAAAATAATGGTCCATCAACATGCTTTATAAAAATTTTATCTTGAAGGTCTTTTGGAATATTCATTTCATCTGACCATATTTGTTCATTAAGTGGAGATACCGATGAACTCGAGGCAGTTAAATCCCCAATTTTTTTCATAAACATCAATGAAGCTATTACAAGGCCAATACCAACTGCGTAAACTAAATTCCAAACTGAAGATAACACTAAAACTATTAACATTATTGTAACTTCAGTTCTTGGCATATATGGTATTGCTTTTAAACCTTTGTAATCCATTACACCTATTCCTACAGTAATTAATATGCCAGCCAAAACTGCTGCCGGTATGAGGGATGCAATTGGCCCTAATGCAAGTAAAATAATTAAAAGTACTAATCCGGCAATCATTCCTGAAATTCTTGTTTTCCCCCCCGCATTTATATTGACTACTGTTCTTATTGTAGCACCAGCACCAGGTATACCTCCAAAAATCGCACCTATAGTATTTCCTATTCCTTGACCAACTAATTCACGATTAGGTTCATGTTTAGTTTTAGTCATATTATCAGCAACAACAGATGTCAAAAGCGAATCAATTGCCCCGAGCAGAGCAAGAGTAAGTGCAGTAAATACATATGGAATAACAGAACTGAAACTAAATTCTGTAAAAATTGATAGGTTAGGCAAGGGCAATCCGCTAGGTATAGTTTCTATAGCTCTATAATCTAGTTTAAATCCAACATCTATGCCAGACATAATAAGCAAAGCAACAAGTGTGCTAGGAATTGCTGTTGTTATTCTCTTGAAGCCATAAATGATTATTATTGTTCCCAAGGCAAGTAAAAACTCCAAAATATCAATATTTGAAAGTGTATTGGTAATAAACTTTAGAGAACCAACCACCCCTGATGCCTCAGATCCAGCGATTGCTTTTGATTCTTTTAAGATATTATCTTCTGGAATGTTTTGAGCTTTTTGGACAGTTTGAGTAATTTCGTCTAACAAAAGAGTTTTTCCTCTTATTTCTTCATCAATTAAATTGTCTAAAATTTTTTCCTCAGCCCTAGGTTTGAACTCTTCAACAAAGCTTATGTCTTCAGTTGGATAATATCCAACGGCTGGCGCAATTTGTGTTACAATAATTATAACTCCTATCGCAGTCATAAAGCCAGAAACAACAGGATAAGGGATATATTTAATATACTTTCCAAATCCAATTAGTCCAAGACAAATTTGCATAAGCCCTGACAATAAAAAAATGGTTAGAATTGAGGGTAATGCTTTGGAAACATCTCCATTATTGATAGCAATTAAACCTCCTATTACCACCATACTCACAGCAGTCATTGGAGCCGTAGGTCCCGATATTTGTGTTTCAGTACCTCCAAAAAAGGCAGCAAAAAAACTAACAAAAATAGCACCATACAAACCCGCACTTGGTCCAAGACCAGAACTAACTCCAAAAGCAAGAGCTAAAGGAAGTGCAACAATCCCTGCAGTTAATCCTCCAAAAAAATCTCCCTTGAAATTAGAAAAATCTAATTTAAATTTACTCATATGTGACTAATTCTAAGGATTAGGAAAAGGAAATGATGAATGATGCAGGTCAATTTTTAATTCCCCATCTACCAACTTATAACCAAATGTGAATTCCACTTTAGCTTCATTTCCATCTAGGTCAGTAAAAAAATAATTTCCCATTGCTATTGCTCTTTCTTCTTCAAGAATGAAACCACCAGAGTTTTCAAATCTTACTTTTGTCCACGGTTGGATTGCAAAACCCTTATCCTCTGCACACTTTCTATCATCACCTGCAATAAAATATGACAATGCCTCAGACTTAGAAGATCTAAATTGTTCTAATGCACATTTTGTGGGTTTAAATAAAACATTCCCTAATTCAAAGGCATAAAGCTGGTCTAGGAAGTCCCCACAAAAGGCCTCACATTCTATTCTGTTATTTTTTAAACTCCCTATTTTTACAACTCCTGAACCCCATATTTGTTGAACATTTTCTACATCTTTTACTGTTATCATTTTTTTTAATATTAAATTTTAGAAATCGAAAATAATCAAAATTCCCAATTTATAAATTAAAAAAATGTTAAAAAATTTAGCTTGTTTTTAATTGATCTAAATTTAAAATACTGCAATTCAACTATTTATATTGATTCTAAAGCTTAATAAATATACATTTGAAGTAATAAAAAAATTAATTATGTCTATAAGAATCGGTAATAGCTGTGCCAATTGCGAAAGTCTCTCCTCTGATAACTTGTGTAAAATACATTCTGTAACTGTGAGTCCTTCGTATACTTGTAATAGCTTTAATATGAAGGAATCAATTAAAAACGATCTCAGTTGTGTTACATGTGTTCGATATGAGGCTCCCACATGTGAAAACCCTAAGAAAGCTGCACCTAAAATGTCCTGTTCACATTGGGCACCTCAAAACGCCGTGGCCTAAATTATTCATTACATTGCAGAAGTATCCATCTTTTTGCACCACCATGTCCAAGACTTGCCGCTGTAGTCCAATCTTCACATGCTCCCTCAAGATCTTCTAAAAACTCTTTTGCTTTCCCTCTATTTGCATAAGGATCAGGATTATTTGGGTTGATCTTGATTAATTTTGAATTATCATTAATTGATCCCAAAAAATCTCTTGAATTTAATTTTGATATTGCTCTTAGATTTAATGCCTTAAAGTAATCTGGTTTGATTTTAATAACTTTCGAAAACTGATCAATTGCACCTTTATAATCTTTCATTTCATCTAATATTAAACCAACATTAATCATAGAGTTTATATCTAAAGGATTGAGCTCAATTGCTTTATAATAATCTATTATTGAGCCTTCGTAATCCTTTAAAAACTTTTTAGAATTTGCTCTATTGTAAAATGCTTTATAATAATCAGATTTTAATTCAATAGCTTTTGTAAAGTCAAATATTGATAGTTTGAAGTTTCTAAGTTTATATTGTGAAACACCCCTTAACATAAATAGTTTATATTGAGTAGAGTCAATTTTAATAGCACTCGTGAAATCGTTTACAGCAAATTTGTATTTTTTTAATTTATCAAATAAAATTGCTCTATTTACATATCCATCAAACATATTTGGATTAAGCTCTATAGCCTTGTTTAAATCTGAAACTGCAGCTTTTAAATCATTTTGTTCAATTTTATTCATCGCATCAAATAGATATTCCTGATCATCTTTTTGAGCAAGTAAATTAAAACTTGTTATTATTAGTGAAAAAAATATAATTATATTTTTCATATTTAGTATTCAATTAAATTCAAATCTAATAATTAATTTAATTTAGATAGTTAATTGAAGATTTAGCTCCGTAGTTCAATGGATAGAACAAAAGTTTCCTAAACTTTAGATAAAGGTTCGATTCCTTTCGGAGCTACAAATAAAAAACCAGGACATTAGTCCTGGTTTTATTACTAACTTATTTATTAACTAGTTGTTAGTTGTTAGCTACATGATTTTCAATTTGAGCTTGCATACCACTAATATCCATCCAATCAGATATCTCAGCGACTTTGTTGTCAGAATTGAAATTTAAAACTCCATAATACTTGTTATAAATTTTGGCTCCTGTCTCAGTATGAATTGCTGAACATGTACCATAAACTCTCATCCCATTAGGACTTGATGTAACCATGCCTTCTCCTGAGGAATAATGTGAACCAGCCCAATATGCAGGAGCATCTTCATTAATTAAACCTTCTCCAGGGTGAAATGTAACTTCATCAAATTGGTCAAAATAAACCTGAATTTGTGATTTAAAGTCTTCTACACCTAGAATTTTATTTTCATTGTAGAAAGCAGGACTCCACTTAAGAGTATCAGCTACTGTTGACATTAACATTTCCATATTTTCCTCGTTGAAAGCCTTGGCAAATGTTGTATGGGTCTCAATTTGCTTTTCAAAAGTAGCTTGATCTTCTTGACCGCCACTCATTTTAGCATCAGCCTCTGGGCTCATTTGACATGAACTTAACACTAATACAACTAATGTCATTAAAGTAAATATTTTTTTCATTTTTTTTATTTTTAATTGAGCTCAAAAATACAAATAAAAAATAAAATACTTGTTAATCAAATTGTTAAGTCATTATATATGTAAATAGGTTAATTTATCCACATTATATATATATTTAAAAATGAAAAAATTACCAATTGAGGTTTTTAGTAAATGGGCTGAAACTGGAAAAGATATCGGAATGCAAGAAGGTCATAAATTATCTGTTGACCAAATGATAAAATTCGCAACTAAAAATCTTAAACGATTTTCATTTATAGATGCTGGATGCGGAAATGGTTGGGTTGTACGTGATATTTCAAAATTTAAAGAATGTAAAAGTGCTACAGGAATTGATGGCTCATTTGAAATGATAAAAAAAGCAAAAAATATGGATAAACTTAATTCATACTTTTGTGAAGATCTACTTAAATGGAAACCCAAAAAAAAAGTAGATCTTGTTCATTCAATGGAAGTATTCTATTATTTTAAAAATCCAATGCAACTTATTAAACACATCTTTAATTATTGGCTAAAAAAGAATTCACGATTAATAATAGGCATTGATTTTTATAAAGAAAATAAAGTTTCACACTCCTGGCCAGAAAAAACAGGGGTTTCGATAATGGAATTAAAATCAGAAAATACTTGGAAACGGTACTTTAAAGAATCTGGATTTAAAAATGTTGAATCATGGAGAGTAGGAAAAAAAGAAAATTGGGGAGGTACACTAATAATAACCGGAAATAAATGATATGAAAACAAATTGGAAAACTATAAATAATAGATTAGTCAAAGAATTCACGTTTAAAGACTTTAATGAATCATTGGCTTTTATTAATAAAGTTGGTGAAGAGTCGGAAAAAATAAATCATCATCCAAAGATCGTTAATGTTTACAACAAAGTCAGAATTGAGTTATGGACTCATTCAAACAATAGTATTTCAGAACTTGATCACAAGTTAAGTAAAAGTATAGATAGGATTTTAGAATGAAAATATTGTTTTTTGGATATTTAGCAGTTTATAAAAAAATCCTGATAAGAATCTTGTCTATCACTATTTCAATATTTATTCCAATTTTGTATTACAAAAAAGATGAAAATGTTTTAATAGAGGATATAGTAGCAAAATTTATGTACTCCTTTCAATATATTGACTTCATACTAATTATACTTGGACCAATATTAACTATAATTTGTAGTTTTTTACTGTACAAATTAATACATAATAAAAATGAACATAAATAAAATATATTTTTTACATGTATTAATTTATAACAATAAACGAATTTATTTTTAAAAAATAAAAATTATATCATAATAAAAGTATAACAATTTAAAATATTACATTTTATTCTTGTTATAAATTATAATATATTTATAATATAAAATTATTCCAAATGAAAGCTGCAAAATACATTGTCTCAGATCCAGAAAAATCAATTAAATCAAAACAAACAATAAAACATACAAGTGAAGGGATTAGATACTTAGAAGCAATTGACTTATATAATCCAGATATTACTTTTAGTCAAAGAGAATTCGGATCCTACTTAATAAAACTTGCAAATTTAAATGAAATTGATACACTTTTTGTTAATTCAATTGGTGATCTTGGTTTAACTGGTATTGATATACTCGAAACGATTGAAAATTTTTCAAAACTTGGTGTAAATATTAAAGCAAAGAAAGAAAACATTGAAACTTTAAATGAAGATGGTTCAAAAAATAAATTAGTTAATCTAATTGTGTCTTTTATGAAGTCAATTTATGAACAAGAATCTAAAAGAAAAAAATTAAAACAAATCAAAGGAATTAATTTAGCAAAGTTAAGAGGGATTTATAGATCTAACGGAGGCAATAAACCAAAATTAACTTACGAACAGTTCATAAATAAAGATAAAAATCAAAAATGTTTGAAAGAACTAAAGAATGGAGAAAGTATTCGAAGAGCAGCAAAGCTTGCTGGAATATCACTTGGGACATGTGTCAAAATAAAAAAATTAGCAGAAATTAATGGAGATTTAAATTATCATATAAATCCAGGGCCTCAAACTAGTGAGTGATTTAGTTAATTTATCTTTTTGAAATCTTATTCCTACTAATATTTTTTTGCCTTGTAGACTTGAAACGACCTATTGCTGATTCTCTTTTTTTTAAATGTTTTGTTTGCCTTCCCTGAACTCTTTGTCTCCATAATCTAAAGCTACTTGGTTTTAATTGATTTCTCATCAAATCAATTACTTCTTTTTCAGAAATATCAAATTGTTGAGAAATAGCATCAAACGTAGTTCTATCTTCCCAAGCCATTTCTATTATTCTATCAATAACATCTATTGTTAATTTTTTTTTTATTTTTTTCATGCAAAATAAAATGAGTTTTATTTCCCAAAGGTGTCCCAAAAATAAGAAACAATTAAAGCAACTATACCTGAAGCAAACAAAAATTCTTTATTATCTATCAGAAGATCAAACAAAGCAAGTATCACACTAAGAGATACAAGAAAAATTCCTATCGTTTTTAATAAAGATTTCATAAAAAAAAGATACAATTTTTGGATAAATAATAATTAATACAAAAACAATAATATTTTACTTTTAAAATGCAATTATATTTTATTTTTTACTGAAAATTACTGCATATGAAAAAATATTTTCTACTATTTCTATTACTCCCCATATTTATCAAAGCACAAAACGAAATTACGGGATCCGTTATAGATAAGGAAGGTAATCCGATTCCTTTTACAGATGTTTTCTTAATGAGCAAATCAAAAGTTATGACAAATGATAGAGCAATAACAGATTTTGAGGGAAAATTCAAAATAATTACAAAACGTAAAGGAAATTACTACGCTGAAATCAGAAGCTTGGGATTTAAAACCTATATTTCTGAGAATTTCATCATTGAGACTAACAATTCATCTGTAAAATTAGGTCAAATCAAATTAAAAGAAGAATCCTTTGCGCTTAACGATGTAGAAGTCTCAAGTAAAAGAAAAATTCCTTACCAAAGAAAAATTGATAGGACTGTGATTGATGTAGAAGATGATGCTGCTGCTCAAGGCTCAACAATTTTAGACCTTTTGGAAAGGACTCCAGGAATCATTGTAGATAGACAGAATGAAAATATTAATATGCTAGGAAAATCTGGAGTAAACGTAATGATAAACGGAAAGTTAAGCTATATGCCCTCGTCAGCGCTTGTGCAATTTTTAAATGGAGTGAATGCTGAAAATGTAAAATCAATTGAATTAATAACTACACCTCCTTCAAAATTTGATGCTCAGGGTAATGCAGGATATATTAATATCGAATTAAAAAGAGGAGATAAGAATTCTGGTTTTAACGGAAATGTAACTTCTTCCTCAAGTTATGCCGAAGAAAAATTCACTAACAACGTAGGTAATAATTTTAACGTAACCACGGAAAAATCAAACTTAATTTTTAATTATTCTATAATGCGAAGAGATCTTCCTATTAATGGAAGAATAAATAGATCTGTTCCAATAAATGGTACATTAATTAATACTGAAATAAACGCAATAAGAGATAATACAAGAACAATACAAAATTTAAGGTTCTCATATGATTACAATATCAACGAAAGAATAAATATTGGCACATCAATCACTGGATATTCTAACCGTTATGAAATGATTGAAGATAAAACCTCTGAAAATTTAAATTTGAATATCGAAGATATTTATTACACTACAGAAGAAAACTATTGGGAAAATGCTCAAATAAGTGTTTTCTCTAAATATTATATATCAGAAAACACATCTTTTGATATAAGTCTTGATTTCTTAAAATATGATAATAATCAACCTGTAGAATACACAGTTGCTCTTAATTCTACCAAACAAAATCTAAATTTTAAAAGCTATAAAGCATCACCATTTGAAATAATGGTTTATAATATTGATTTTGAGTCCTTACTTTTTAATAAAATAAAATTTACAGCTGGATTTAAGATGGTCGATAACGATTTTATAAATGAAAATTCTCTTTCTCGTGATAATATTGTCGATTTAAACTTTGATAATTACAGTTCATTATCTGAGGAAATTATTGCTGGATATTCTCAATTTAACCTTGATTTATCAAATAAAATTTCTGTTCAATCTGGAATAAGATATGAAGATACAGTCACAAGAATATTTGATCTAAATTTAAATCAAATAATAGTAGAGCGATCATATGGCAACTTTTTCCCCTCAGTTTTCATAGGATATAAAATAAATGATTTTAGTACTTTAAATATTTCATATAGTAAAAGGATAAATAGACCAGCTTTTACAGATTTAGCCCCTTTTGTTTTCTTTATTGATATTGATCAAGCATTTCAAGGAAATGTTCAATTAAGCCCATCATTTACAGATAACTTCGAAATGAATTATAGGTACAAAAATATAAACTTAACTTTACAATATTCTAAGGAACAAGATATAATTTCGGGTTTTCAACCCTCTGTTGATGATCAAACTGGTTTCATAACAATGGGGCCTTTGAATCTAAATCTTCAAGAAACAATAAGTTCTGTTTTGAGTTATTCTTTTTATCCAATTTCTGATTGGAATGTTCGATTTTTTTCAACATATTCCTTCTCGAAATTAACTCATTCAGATGAAAAACTTAATTATTCAATTAAAAACTCAAATATTAGATTTAATTTAAATAATTCATTTGACCTAGGGAAGGACATTACATTTCAATTATGGGGATATTATGCATCAAGATCTGTTTTTGGATTAAATATATCTGAGCCAAATGGATCCTTAAATATAGCATTCCAAAAAAAAATCAATAATTTGACTTTTTCTTTGAATGGAACAAATATTCTGGATACCGCTCGATGGCGTTTTAAAACAAATAACTCTCCAGAAGAATTTAATCAATCTTTTGATCTTGATTTTAATCCACCTCAAATTAAATTATCTGCAATCTATAACTTTGGTAATCAATCATTAAAAACAAAAAAAATAAGAACTAGCTCTGAGTCAAATAGAGTTAGAGTAAATTGAGATTAAATACCTAATTACTTTATAATTGATTTAAGTAATTTTATAAATATTATTAAATTGTCATTATGGAGAAAATTAGACTTATTGGTGGAGTTTTCGCTTTATTATCTGTTGTTTTAGGAGCTTTTGCTAGTCATTTATTTAAAAAACTGATTGATGAAGCCTCTCTTCAATCCTTTGAAGTTGGATTACGGTATTTAATGTTCCATGGACTTGCTTTAATTATTCTTTCATTAATTCCAATGGAAGGAAAAAAAATAATTTATAGATTTTTTATGTGGGGTTCTATCTTATTTTCATTCAGTATTTTCTTTTTATCCTTTCAATCATTAATCAAATTAAACTTGAAATGGCTTGGTCCTGTAACTCCTATTGGTGGAACTTTATTAATTATTGGTTGGATAATTTTTATAATTAATTCAATTAAGTGAAATTTAAAGAGGTTGCAATTTTTGGGGGAACAGGGTTAATCGGAAAGTATTTATTACAAATATTAATAGATGATCCTGAAATAGATTCTATAGACTTTATAACAAGAAGACCAGTTAAAATAAATAATAAGAAAGTCAAAGTACATGTCATTAATTTTTTAAATAAACAATCAATTTTTAATTCAATAAAAAACAGCTCCCTAGTTTATTCAGCAATTGGAACTACTCAATCTAAAGTTAACGGTGATAATAAAAAATACAGAGAAATTGACTTTAATATAACCTTCAATATTGCTAAAGCATGCAAAGAAAAAAATATTGAGCACTTTTCATTTGTTTCCTCTTCAGGTGCAGACTTTAAGAGTACTAATTTTTATTTAAAACTTAAAGGGGAAATAGAAAATTCAATCATAAAATTGAAATTAAAATCATTATCAATTCTAAGGCCATCATTACTTCTAGGAAAAAGGGATGAAAAAAGATATGGTGAAAAAATTGCGCAAGTCATAATGCCTTTTTTTTCTTTTTTAATGCCAACTAAGTATAGACCTATCAGTGCCTTTCAAGTTGCTAAAGCAATGATTAATTTTTCAAAGAATAAAAAACCAGGAGCTAATATTTATCATTACAACGAAATTAAGGATAACTAAAATATACTTAAATTTATTGTGTCAATTTGTTTAGATGAGAAGACTAATTTATAAAATACTGATTCTATTCTTTTTCTTTTTATTAAAGCTAAACGGACAAGAGGTTCAAAGCAATGCTTGGAAGGCTCTTTTTTCAGATTACAGTCTGACGTCTAGTAAAACTTTTAGACTAGAAACCCATGTAAGGACAAAAAGGTTTATGACGGAAAATGACCAATACCTAATACGTCCATCTTTAATTTACAAACTCAATCAATTCTCCAATTTCAATATTGGTGTTACACGTGTTTCAACTAATATAAGCGAAGGAAGATTGATTGAAAACAATATCTGGCAACAATTTAATTTTGTATTTCCTATCAAAAAAATCAAACATTTTGGTTGGATCAGACTTGAACAGCGTTGGCAGAAAAAAGATGGCTTTTCAAATGAGTTTGGTTCTAGAATAAGATTTAGAAGTGGGTTTGATATTCCAATTTCCAAAGCTCTAAAACCAAACCCTACTAGCTTTATTGTATTTAATGAGGTTTTCCTTTTACTTGAAAAAAACTTTCCATATACTTATAATCAAAATTGGACCTTTATAGGATTTCAAAAAAGAGTATCAAAAAAACTTCTTATATTTTCAGGATTTCAAAGAAACTCAATTAAGAAATCTGATTTTTTTGTACATAAAAATATTTGGTCTTCTATTTTATTTTATAAAATCTAATTTTTGTAAATGTAACTATCGTTAATTCAAATTTATTAACTTGTAATTAATGAAGATTAATTTTAAAAAAGGCCGGTTAAACTATTTACTATATAAAATTATATTTCTAATCTTTTTATTTGTTATTGATTCATGTAGTTATTCTAATCAATCAGCAAAAAAAAATACAGAATTTAAGAACAGACCAAATATCTTGATATTGATGTCAGATAATCAGTCTGCAAGGCATTTAGGCTGTTATGGTGACAAGTCTGTAAAAACTCCAAATATTGATAAACTAGCAGAAAATGGTGTGTTGTTTAATAATGCTTTTTGCTCAGCTCCCTCATGCTCCCCAGCTAGGGCAGCAATGCTTTCTGGTCAAGATATATGGCGATTAAAACAAGCTGCAAATTTATGGAGTAGCTTTCCAAAGGTCAAGGTTTTTACTGGTCTATTTGAAGAGGATGGATATAAAGTAGGTATTGAAGGTAAAGGTTGGGGGCCAGGTAATTATAAAATCAGTGGATGGGATAAAAATCCAGGTGGAGATAAATTTAATTCATTTAAATCTTTTATTAATAAATCAAAAAAAGATAAACCCTGGTTATATTGGTACAGTAGCACTGAGCCACACCGCCCCTTTAGAAAAAATGGATGGAAAAACTCCAAGATCAATTTAGATTCAATTTTTGTTCCTCCATATCTTCCAGATAATATTGAAATAAGGAAAGATATTGCAGATTATTATGATGAAATTCAAATTTTTGACACTGAAGTCGGATCTTATATATCTTATTTAAAAGAAATAAATGAACTAGAAAATACAATTATAATTGTATGTAGTGACAATGGATGGCAAATGCCGCGTGGTCTTGCAAATTTATATGATTTTGGAACAAAGATCCCTTTAATAATATCTTGGCCTAAAAATTTTAAATCTGGAAGAGTAATTGATGACTTTATTAATTTAAAAGATTTTGCACCAACATTTTTAGAAATAGCTAATATTGAAATCCCCAATGAAATGAATTCAAATAGCTTTCTAGATTTATTAGTTTCTACAAAAGAGGGAAAGATTTCTAATCAAAGAAACTCTGTTATTATGGGTAGGGAACGTCATGCATTTGTTAGACAAGGGGGTTTAGGTTATCCTGGAAGAGCAATTCGAACAGAGGAATTTTTATATATAAGAAACTATAAACCACAGCGTTGGCCAGCAGGAGACCCCCCTTTATATGGTGACGTTGATTCTCATATGCTCCAATACGATGCTCCTACTAAAGTCAATATACTTAAAAGGAAGCTTTTAAATGATTCTGATGAATTCTTTGATTTAGCTTTTTCGAAAAGGCCAAAAGAAGAACTTTTCGATTTGAAAAATGATCCATATCAACTTAATAATTTATCCAATGATAAAAGATATTTATCAATTAAAAAGAATTTATCTGATGCTTTAACTAAATATCTTAAAACTTCTGGAGATCCTAGAGAAAATGGAATTGAATATGATTGGGACGGCGCATACTATTTTGAAGAAAATGACAAAAAGCCAAAACCTTCTGAAAAACACATTAATCTACTTAATCTAGAGTTAGACTATAATTACTTAAAATAAAATTAATTTTTTAACAAGACCTTATAATTTCCCGCAACTTCAATTCCAGCTGAAATACCCACATCATCCAGTAGTATTTTATTACCTTTTTTGTGTTTAAGAATTACATGAATATTAGCATCCAAGCTTTCCTCTACTCTTGCAGTCATAAACCCAGATACAGGTGCTGCCAAAGGGGTTGATTTTTCTCTTTCTGCTTGAATTAACAGCTTGTAGTTATTATTTTCCATCTCAATTTCAACTAATTTCTCACTAACCTTACATAGAATCAATTTGGTTCCATTATAAGTTGTGAATTCAATAAGTTTTCCATTAATTAGAACACCAGCAATATGGCCAATAAATGAGCTTTTCAAAAAAGGTATTTTAGCTATTGATACCTTTACTGATGTTCCAGACTGTGAAAAATGATTTGTTTGCATCCATATATATCCAACGGGAAAAGAATGACCCCAATCTTTTTCAATGTATCCCTTTCCCTTGTCAAAGGGGATTTTTTCTCCATCCAATAATAATTCTCCTTGAATGTCATGATCCATACTTAAAATTCCATGGTAACATTCCATAAATGGTATAAAGGAAAATGGTCCCATAATACCTGGTGAAAAAAAACTATTTGACCAAGGATTTAGATTAGTGAAAAAAAGCTCTCCTTTAATATCAGGTAAATCAAGTATTAACTCAGTATTGGTAAAAAAGTTATTTTGAATTTTTAATTCATGCTTTTTTGGAGTTGGTTGAAATTCAGATTCATTGAATTTATTATACTTTGCCTTTAATTTCTTGCCATTAAGAACTTGAATAAAAGCCTGCTTTGTACCATTTTCGTCCATAGCAATGCCAGGAATAACAGCTAAAGCATATTTTTGATTTTGAGAAACTATTTTATAATACCAACCTTCAAAAAAGCGTCTTTTTTTACCCCAACCATGATAACATTCAGGATTCCATATTGAGTATAGTCTATTCAACATAATTCTTTAATATAAAAATTCTTTATGTTTATCTACAAAAAAATGAAGCTCAAAAATATAATTATTAAGAAGATTTTTTTTCTTTGTTATCCTTTTGAATCATAATGGCTATATAAGTAATATACAAAAAGAAAAAAAAGACCAACGTATCAATTGAGTCAGGAATATTAATTATTGGCTGTTCTAAATATATATCTGAATATATAGTAAAAATTATGTACGCGAGTGTTGAAAAATATAATATCGTAGACAACTTAGTATTAGTTCTTAAATACTTTTCTAATGAATTCATTGTGTAATTTTTTTGATTTTTTCAAGTTAATAATTTTAAATGAAAGCTTAACTTCAATCTTTAGTAAAGAAGATGCTTTTTGGAATTAGAATTCCAGCCACTTTGGGACTTGTATTCAACAAAAAATATTTTTAAGTCACTTTGTGAGGAATAATCAACAAAAAATATTTTTTTATCTGCTTGCGAGGGGTAATCGACAAAATACCATAGCCCTTCATTTCTTTTTGCTTGAGAGGAATAATCCAATTTAAAAACGTTGAGATCTGCCTGAGATTTATAATCTACTACATACACTTTTATATCAGCCTGAGATGCATACTCTACAGAAAATATTTTTTGAGAAAAGCAAACTATTGGAAATAATACCAAGAAAAAAACTTGTATTTTCATTAAATAATTAATTTATTTTTTTTGAAGTATTGGACTTTTCCAATTTATTAGTTCAATATTTCTTTTTTCCAATTTTTCTTTACAAGAGCTACTAAGAAAATATTCGTAATCCTCTTTTCGCCACTTGGCTCCAAAATTTGGGTGATCAATGGTTATTTGATTCATTTCATCACTAGCTAATGCAGGGTGAATTAATAAAATAGAAATACCATTAGGTAAATTATCTATGACTTTGTCATAATAACTTGCAAGCCCACCATTTTCAAACTCGTTCATTGATGCCATATAAATTGATTCAAAACATTCATTATCTGGAATTTTAAAAGCTGATCCATCCTGTCCTGTATAGCTTACTAAGGTTCTACTTAATAATATAGGAAGGTTGAAATCATTGCCCAGTTGTTGATAAACATCTATAAGATCCTGACGCATTCCCAAAGTATAACTGTGAGAATCAAGATGACTGGGTTTTAATCCAAGACTTAATGCGGTTTTAATTTGATTTCTTAATTCGAAATAAACATCATCAGCTTTTGCTAAGTCCCTTACGTTTTTTTTATTTGGATGAAAATAACCGTTTTTATTTACCAAAGAAGGGATTTTTTTTGGATCAGAGCAAGGCTTAAAAGGATATGTTTTCCATTCTCCAGTTAAAGTTAAATGAATTCCATAATCTATATCTGGGTTTTGTAAACAAAAATTTGCCATTTCATAAAACCAAGGACATGGAACCATTAAACTAGTTGAAGATATTGAACCATTAACCATCCCAAGCTGAGTGGCTTTATTTTGTGACCATGATAAACCTGCATCGTCTGCATGAATCATCAAATATTTTTTTTCTGCTTGAATCAACTTTTATTTTTTGTTTTTAAATAGTTTTATCCAATGATCAATACTAATTGAAAAGGCTAAAAAAATATATACAATACCTTCAAGTATTTCCGCATCTTTAATAATTATATAAATTCCAAAAGACGATAACAATATTGAAAGAATAATTGATATTCTTGATAACCATTTTATAGATTCAATTTTTTTCAAATAATTTCAATTATAATTTAAGTATATCAAAAATAAAAAAAGATAAATTATAAGATATATTCTGTAATATTTCCTAATTCTTATATATTGATTGTTTTCAGGATATAAATTTGAAAATAGTCCAATAATTTCTTTTCTAAAAAGAGGTTTAATATTTATCTTCCAATCATTTGTGTCATAAACTATTTTTCTGAACTTACTTCTAAAGTAGGTACTTGGAATACCCCAAATAAATAAAATTATAAGTAAAACCGTTTTCAATATAAAATTTTAAATTAATTTTTGGAATATTAATTTAATAAAAATTATTCGACCTTCATACCTTTAAGCTTGTATACATTGCCTACATCTCCATTGTTGCTTTTTAAAATTGTTGTATTTCCTTCAATAAAATTTTCACCTGTAAATCTAAATTGAATAAGAGACTCAATGTTGTTTTTTAAGTCCACATTCACAAATGATATGAGTCCATTTTGGACATTAAAATTTCTTACAAAAGATCCATAAAACTGCTCTTGACGATAAAACCAAACTATTCTTGCCTGAATTTTTAACTTTCTTTTGCTCACAGTTAAATTAGCTCCGAAATCATTTTGATATTGGCCTAATGCTGGAATATCAAGAAAAAATTCATACTTTCCATAATATGCTGAATTTTCATCATTAGGATTTGAATTAATCTCTAATTCCGAATAATCATTTGAACTAGTAACTAGCTTAAAAGATGAGCATTCTATATAAAATATACTCAAAAAAATAAGTAGTAATTTATATTTCATAATTCAATAGTAACAGTTTTGTTAATGTAGTTTTTTTACTTTCTTTTTGCAAGAAATACTTCTTAAAATTCTAGTTTTATGACATTTAATTAAACTCGATAATTTATTTATATTTTTGAGAGTAAATTAAAAAATTATTATATGTGTAAATTTTTACTTCATAGATGCCTTGTTATTACTTTTTTTTCATGTCTCACAGTATTGGCTCAAAATAAACTTGAATTAAAAGATATTTTCTCAATTCAGTATGCAAATGAAATTGAAATATCTCCTGATGGGAATCTAATTGTTTACAGAAAAATACATTTTGATATAATGGAAGATCGAAGTGGTGGATCTTTATGGATAATGAATTCAGATGGAACCGAGCATCAAAAACTCACAACACATGATCGAGACGAATATAGTCCTAAATGGTCTCCTAGTGGAGACCGCATTGCTTTCATTAGTAAAGGTAAAAATGGCCCGGAGATTTTTGTTTATTGGCTGAATAGTAAAAATTTTGCTCGTTTAACTCAACTACCAAAGAGCCCATCTTCAATCACTTGGTCTAATAATGAAAAATATATTGCCTTTAGTATGTTTGTTTCTTCAGACCCTCCTATAATAGCCAAAATACCAGAGAAACCAGAAGGGGCTAAGTGGGCAAAAGAACCTCGTATAACAGATCGTTTAAAACATGAATCGGACGGGATAGGATATATTCCTACGGGCTTTAACCATCTGTTTATTATGGGTTCTGATGGTGGTTCTATTCATCAAATTACTGAAGGAGATTATGATCATAAGGGAGAAATAAGTTGGTCCATTGATGATAAAAATTTGTTTTTTTCAGCGAACAGAAAACCTAATTGGGAGTATGATTTTAGAAATAGTGAAATTTATAGTGTTAGAATATCAGATAAAGAAATTACTTCACTAACAGAAAGAGATGGTCCAGATTTTTCACCTAAAGTCTCACCTGACGGAAAAGTAATTGCTTATTTAGGTTTTGATGATAAAAGAGAGGCGTATCAAAACACACAGCTTTATATAATGGATATTAATGGAAAGAATAAAACTTTATTAAGTCAAAAACTTGATGCTAGCATTTCAGATATTAATTGGGACAGGAAAGGTAAAAATCTATTCTTTTCATATGATCACAACGGAAATGGGAAAATTGGGAAAATTGATTTACAAGGTAATACCTATAGCATAGCTGATAATAGAGGTGGAACAATCCTTGGGAGACCATACAGTAGTGGCTCGTACTGTATTTCCAAAAATAAAATAGCTTATAATTATACCCGTCCAAATCATCCAGCCGATATTGCAATTGTAAATTTAGATGGTAAAAACTGGAAGCGATTAACAAATCTTAATAAAACACTTTTTAATGAAAAAAAACCTGGAAAAGTTGAGGAAATATGGTATCAATCCAGTATTGATGGAAAAAAAATTCATGGATGGATTGTTTATCCTCCAGATTATTCTTCAGAAAAAAAATATCCTTTCATGATCGAAAACCATGGAGGACCAATATTAAACTACGGTGACCGGTTTTCGTTTGAAATACAACTATATGCTTCGGCAGGATATATTGTTTTCTATCCTAATCCCAGGGGGAGCACAAGTTATGGTGAGAATTTTGCTAATCTTTTGCTGAATAATTATCCTGGGGAAGACTATCAAGATGTCATGGATGGAGTAAACAAATGCATTGAAAAAGGAATTGCATTTGAAGACAATTTATTTGTTGCGGGTGGTAGTGCAGGTGGTATAATGTCAGCATGGATGATTGGAAAAAATAATCGTTTTGAGGCTGCTGTAGTGGTTAAGCCAGTCATGAACTGGACCTCTAAATTATTAGTTGCTGACAATTACTATGGATATGCAAATTCAAGATATACTGGGCAAGTGTGGGAAAACCCAATGAACTACTGGAAATTTTCACCGATCTCACTTGTAGGAAATATAAATACACCAACTTTGGTAATGGTAGGTATGAACGATTTAAGAACCCCTCCCAGTGAGGCAAAACAACTTTACCATGGATTAAAACTCAGAAAAATTCCCACAGTTCTAGTTGAAATTCCGGAAGCTACTCATAGTATCGCCAGTAAGCCCAGTAACTTAATGACAAAAATTGCACATACAATTGCTTGGTTTGACAAATACAAAAAAACTGAATAAATAAAACTTTAATTTTATTTACATTCACCAATTACATATGTTTGGATTCCCCATGCAATAGACTCACACTGGTTTGAATAGGTTTTATTATTACATCCACAAACCGGTGTATAATCAGCTGTGCAAAATACTTCTCCTCTATTTTCACTTTCTTTGCATGCTGTAATTTCATCATTATTATTGCTACAATTCAAAAAAAGTAATGAAATAAAAAAGATTTTTTTCATTTTTATAAGCTTTTAGATAGAATTAGATCCGAAGTTATCTCTAAATTAATCTACAAAATTAAAATAGGCTAATTATAAACAACCATAATTTCTTCCATAATAGATAAATAAGATGACCTAAGATAAGACCTATTGTTAGAGTTTTTTGAATCAAACTTTTTCCTCCAAAAAATCCTAATTTTTTAACTAAAAAATATGATAAGAAAAAACTTATTAATATCCAGATTGCAAATGCCGAATAATCAATTAGTGTAAAAAACGAAATCATAATTAAAATTTTATTTTGGTTTTTTTATTTGTTAAAAAGATTTATAAAGACAAAGTAAAAAATAGAACCAAAAAATAAGGTGTAATTTTTTAAATCATTTCATTACTTTTAATTCTAATAAGAATATTAAATGAATAAAATATCCTATGTAGAAAAATTCAACTTAAAGTCTAGATTAGTTGAATTAATAATTTTATTTTTTGCCATTACCCTGGGTTTTCTAGTTGATAATTACAGAGAAAGCTTATCCGAAAAGAATAATGCGAAAGAACTTTTATCTTCAATGTCTACTGATCTAAAAGGAGATCTTGTAAGGTTTGAAACCTTCTCGAATATTAGAAAAAATTTAATTAGTAGTGTTAATGATTTTATTGATGATGTTGAAAAAAGAGGTTTGTTAAAAGACGATTTGTATCAACAGCAGTTGTTTTCTCTAGCAATTTTTAACTGGACTTACTTCAAACCAAATACAGCTAATATTGAACAAGTAATTAGCTCAGGTGCTTTGAGATATCTTGGAAATGATGAATTGATCAATCAAATTGGTGTTTTAGAAGCTCAAAATATTTCCTTAAATGATAGGCAAGAAAGAGAGCAAGAATTTTTCCTAAATTATTTACAACCACTAATGCACAAGTACTATAATTTTAAATGGTTGAATTCGAATTATGTTAGAGAATGGGAAAGTTTTGTTGAAGCATCACAAAAATTATCAAAAGTCAATGTAAAGAATACAAATTATATGTTATGGGACAATTCAATTGATTTAAAAATCAAAATTATAAATCTATTTGAAAATTATGTATTTATACTTAGATCAAGTTATTTAACTACATATGCCGGGTATCTTAATGAAATCAATAACACTATTAAAATAATAGATTCTAATTTAGAGCCAGAGAAATTCAGTATTAATTCAAAAGAAGCCTCTGAAAATCAATAGGCTCCTTAAAATAATTAAATTTGTAAATGAATTATAAATTAACCTACAATGAAAAATACACTATTACTGATATTAACTCTACTTACTTTAATTTGTTGTGAACAATCACAAACTCCTTCAGGTCCTCTTAGGGGTGGTGAAATTTTAAGTGGAGATAATAAAGGTGGAGATTATGAATTTGGATCAATGGAAGCTGCAAATCTTGCCGTCTCATTTTCTAATGCCTTTGTAAATCAAGATTATTCTTTTCTATCAGAGAAAAACTTTACGGATAAAATGTTTTTTTATCCAGAAAAGGGATTAGAAAGAATGGAGTTTGACATTCCAACTGCCATAAATATTATTAAAGGAATGCACGAGCCATATGACTCTATAAGGAGAAACATCTATGATATAATTCCTGTGATTCCCTCATGGGACAAATCTCTGACAGTTGTAATGTTCCCGTTTACAGAAAAAAGATACAAAAATGGTGAAGTTGAAACCTATCGATTCTTTGAAAGACATTATATTAAAGATGGAAAGATTACAGGTGTTAGAAAATGGAGTCAAGAGGAATGAGAGATAAATATAGGCTATTATTAAATATAACTGGAGCACTTATTATAATTAATATTTTTATTTCATTTCTAACAGATTTCTGGGAAGAAACAAATTATCCCGACTATATAAATTCAATTTTAGGTCTTTTTTTAGTTTTCTTAGCAGTTCAAGTTTATTCTAAAAAGAAAAAATAAATGAAAAAGTATAGAGGTGCTTTAATAATTCTTACAATTGCTTATTTGATACTTCTGGTCCTAAGATATGTAAATAAAAGTCTAAGTTGGAGTGATCTTTTATTTCCAATAATTTTTGTTCTTACACTATTTATCGCGGATAAATACGAAAAATCAAAGAAAAATAAAAAATGAACTGGATACCTTATTATGCAAAATACTTAAGTTGGATAGGACTTATAATTCTTTTTCTTTGGGTTTTATTTTATTGGTTAGATATTCCAAATTACAAAGAGATTGATAAACCAATGGCAATTATCGGTATCATTTGTAATTTGTTCGGAAATGTTATGGAACAAATGAATAAAAAATAATATTAAATTGTAAATAAAAATCCACACCTATGAAGCAGCTTTTTATTATTTTATTATTTGTACCAATTGTCTTATTTGGTCAGATAGGCAAAATCGAAGAACCACTTGTTCATACTGTACTTTTCTGGTTAAATAATCCCGAAAGTAAGAAAGATCAGGATGCATTTGAAACTGCGATTAAAAAATTAATAGCTACAAATCCACAAGGAATAAAATATCACCTGGGAAAACCAGCGAAAACTGGCAAACGCGAAGTAGTCGATAATAGCTTTACATATTTATATCTAATTACCTTCTCTTCTATTGAAGCGGAGGCTGCTTATCAAATTGACCCAACACATCTTAAGTTTATAGATGAAGCGAAGCACCTTTGGAAAAAAGTTGTAGTTTATGACTCGAATCAAATTATTTATTAAATCATCTAGAAAATTAATTTGTATCAATTATTTCATCTGAACCAAATAACTGGCCAATAAATTTTGAAAATATCGGCCTTCCTGAAGTTTTATTTCCAGTATCCTTATCAAAAAGTTGAAAAGAAACATATTTAACTATTTTTTTGTTATGAAATCTTAACAATAATTTATCCCCCTCATTTTGGCCACCTTCCAGGACCTGAGAAATATCAGCATATTTTATTTTTTTTATTATTGGATGAGCTTTAAATTCTTTATACCCTTTTATCATTAAATTTCGAAGAAGATTAAATTTATCCTCACTTGCTAGATGAAAACTTGATATTTTTGCTGTAGGATTTTCAACACCAAACTGAGTTAATTCAGTGTCAAAGCCAATACTAAACATACTTACAAAAAAGACAGTATAAGTTCCATCTTTATTTAATTCGCTTTGAACCAAATAAACATCACTCATTCCCCCAGTTAATTTTGACATTGCTTTACCTAGCTGACAACATTTTCCAATTGTTTGAGAAGATTTTTTTAGAGGTATAATTTCCTCGCTACTATCATAAAATACAAAATTAGGTTCATCCTCTTGAGCAAAAGAAAAATTTAGGTTTAATAAAAAAAGTAGTAATAGAGTAATAAAATTTTTCATAGTGTATATAATTAATTTTCAGTACTTTGAAATAAATTAAATTACAAAATATACTTTAATTATCCCAAAGTGTAACTTTTCAAATATATGATAACGATTCTATCAATTATAATAAAAATGGAATATTCGTACATAAAAATAGTTAGTCAATTTTTGACTAGTTTACATAGTGTTAGTATTAACTGTAATTTTCTATCTAAGTTACTGCATCAATGCATACCCATTTAATTGATAATTAAGAAGTACGCTTGAACCCGAAAGAGCCTCAGTAATATTTTGGTTGATTTCCGAAACACCTATTTTTTTATAGGCAGTAGCCTGTGAACAAACAAATAGCTTAACTCCATACTGTGTTAAAAGATCTATTACCTCTGTATTTGGGTTTTTTTTACCATATTTTTTTTTATGTGCCTCATCTGTCAATACTATGTATGTTGCAGGCCCTTGAATGGTAGCGACTATTTTTACATCGTCCTTTAAAATATTTTTACAACCAAGCATATTTATAGCATGAGCTATACCATTTAGTCCTTTGTTTATTCCCTCTCTTGTCTCGCTAGTAGTTATTTTATAAACAATTTTGTATTCTAAATTGTGATCTGGTTGTACTGCGATATTTTTTGAATACTTTATTTTTCCATAGCCTTCAATTACAGGAGTAACCCATTCTTGACCATATACAAGTGAAGAAAACAAAACAAAAATTATGATTATTTTTTTCATTTTTTATTGATTTACATTTAACTATAAGCAATATACAAAGATGCTTTGAACATGCATAAGAAGATATAAATGTGTTTTAATTAATTGATTTATTACTCTAGTTTTTCGTATACAATAAAAGTTACTTCGCCATTAGATTCTGAAAAGTTTTTCAAACGAATTCTATTTTTTTCATCGTTAATTCTGATCTCAACTGAAATAATTGGGGCTAAAATTTTATTGTCTGCAATAAAACCATCAATGGTAAATTCACCATTAATTTGAGAATATTTGTAATCAATTATTGCACCACTACCACTAATACTCATTGTATTGGCTTTAACATCAAAAATAATTGTTTCATTAGTATTTGATGAATACCATTTACCATTGATTAGGGAATCATCGGTAAACTTTTTGAATTCAGATGAACTACAACTAATAAAAAATAAAATAAAAAATATTCTTTTCATTTTCTAGCAATCACAACTAGAACAAGAACAAGGGTCACAAACACAACGAGAACAATTATTCTCTAAACATGGAGTGCAATTACAATTACAATTACTCATAAGATAAAGTTTAATTTACGTAAAGTTACAAAATTGATTGATTGGGTTTATTCTGAAAAAATAATCATTCTTTCTTTTTTATTTGTCTTGTTACTTATATATTATTGATTAGAATAAAATATCCACAATGAAAAAGCTAATTCTTTTTTTATTATTTGCTAGTTGCGGAAAAGAGTTTGAAACTCCAACTTGTTATACCTGCACCAAAGATGATGTTACAGATACGATTTGTACTGGAGTTTCATATCTACCAACTGAGCAGGCTTTAAAAGATTATGTCTCAACACTAAGAAACGATGGAACTACCTGTATAAAAGATGATTAATTACTAAAAATAGGTTTCATTATCTCCATTCACTATTAGGTCTTTCCCCTTAACTTAGTCAATCTGTGTTTTAATATCATATGCTTATATATAATATGAAATGATTAAAACCAAAAGAACAAACCAAGCGACAAGTATACTTAGGTTAAACATTGGTATATGTGTTTAATTTTTTTGTTTGTTTAAATAAACAGGAAGCCACAGGAATGCCGTTAAAATAGGCCAAAAAATTAATTCCCAATCACCAGTGCCATTATAAACATTTACAATGCCATAAATTAACGCAGGTATACAAAAACCAATTACTATAATTGTAAGCCAATTTTTTTTTATATATTTTTTCATAGTGTATGAATTTTAAGTAAAGATAAAACATCTTTTACTCTATTAAGGTCTTGCGTCTTCAGTTTCAATTTTAAAAAAAGCCGAAACATATCTGTCTGAATCTATTTTTATGGCTGCGCGACAATGGCGTGCCATAGCACATCGAGTTGGATGAGAATCAACCCCTTCCCATCGATCAAATTCATATCCTTGATCTGGTGTTGCAGTAAGTGTTATTGCAACCCCTTCATCATAAGTCCCGTTAGCATCAGGTGATACTGACCCTCCTTCTCCAACCGTAACAGTCAGTTTGTATTGAGTACGAGTTGGGAGCTCTGGATTCTCAAACTCGGTTGAACAGCCTTGAATTAAATTGAATGCAATTATAACTAAAGCGAGTGATAGTAGATTTTTCATAATTTAAATATATAAATTTTTCATAATTGCTATTCTAGCTTTGAAAAATAAGCTTGGATGTTTTTATTTGAATCCATTACCATGGTGATGTGACAAGAGCGAGAAGATGAAGATAAAATTTCTCTCGGAACTCCTCCTTTACCACATTGGTCGGGTCTATTATCCTTCCATGTCCCTTTCCATCGATCAAACTTATATCCCTGATCTGGGTTAGCTGTAAGAGTTATTACTGTTCCTTCTAAATAAGTTCCAGTGTTTGGATATACTGACCCTCCTTCTCCGGCAGTCACACTTAAAGTATATTCAAAATAATATATGGGCTCTGTTTCAAGTACATTTGAACAACTGAATATTGATGTAAATACTACTTGGGATAAAAAAGTATGGAATAGAAAATTTTTCATATTTAATTTTTAGAACCTCATTAGAGCTCTGAAAAAAAAGCTATAACACTTCTATTGGAATCCATTGTTATAGATGTGCGACAATTACCCGGGCGTGCCCAACATCCGTAAGGCATATCATCATTATCAGTCCCTTCCCATCGATCAAACTTATGTCCTACATCTGGTGTTGCTGTGATTGTTATTACAGCTCCATAATCATAAGTTCCATTAGCATCTGGAGATACCGACCCTTGACCTATTACACTAACAGTCAAAGTATAGTTAGCAAGAGATGGGGGTTCTGATTCCTCTATTGCATGAGAACAACTTGATATCAATATAAATGCTATTAGAGTAAAAAAACTGATGGATAATATATTTTTCATAATTAAGAACCAGGATGATCATTCCCGCTTTTTAAAAAAAGCCCAAACATCTCGATCTGAATTCATTAATACAATAGCTCGACAGAAATTGGGGGAAGGAGGCGGCCGCAAATTAGAGCCACAATTACCGTTGTCATTATCACTCCCTTCAAATCTATCAAAATCATATCCCTCATCAGGGGTTGCTGTAAGTGTCATTATAACTCCTTCATCATAAATACCATTAGCGTCTGGTGACCATGACCCTCCTTCTCCAGCAGAAAGAATTAAGGTATATTTTTTAAGAATTTTAGGTTCTGATTCCTCTTGTTCAGCGGAACAACTAAAGTTAAGTATTAACGCTAATAATAAAAAAGTAGGGTAAAGGATATTTTTCATTGTCCAAATATAACTATATATACTTTCAAATAAAAAGTTTAATATTTTAACCACAAGACAGATCCCATGTGCTTACCAATCATTCACGCTTCAAAAAAAAAGCCCAAACATCTCTGTCGGAATTCATTGTTATGATAGCGCGACAGGAATTAGATAAGATACAGTTTTTGTTTAAACAATATTCATCATCTGCATCACTCCCTTCAAATCTATCAAAGCAATATCCCTCATCTGCAACTGCTGTGATTGTCATTAAAACTCCTTCATCATAAGTCCCACTAGCGTCTGGTGACCAATAACCTCCTTCTCCAGTAGAAAGAATCAAGGTATATTGATTAGGAACTTCGGTTTCTCTTTCCTCAAACTGAGTTGAACAGCTATAAATTAAGGTGAGTAATAACAGAAATAATAGACTACGGAATAGAAAATACTTCATAATCGCAATATACAACTTAGGATTTATAAGTTTTTTAATTTCCTTACTTTTAAGACTATGAAAAAGCTAATTCTTTTTTTATTATTTATTCCGCTTTTGTCGATTCCATTAAGTTGCACTGAGCAAGAACCATTTATGTATCCTGAAACAGAACCAAAAATGCCTGAAACTTATTCAAAGATTTCCTTGACCACTCAGTCAGATAAAATAAATAAGGCTTTTATTATTTCCTTTCTATTTCGTTATTGATCATCAAGGGGGTATTTCCGTCAGTAATGATAACTTTTGAATTTTTGGAATTAGATAATTGTTTGAAAGCCTCTATAGCTTTATTTCTCAATACACCTTCTGTAAGACCTTCAGAAATAATTATTTGGGCATCTCTTTCACCCTTAGCACTAATGATTTTTCTTTCTGCTTCTTTTCTTTCTTGATTTAAAACAAAATCCATTCTCATCGCATCCTGTTCGGCTTGTAACTTCCTTTCTATAGAATTTGCGAGACCTCTTGGAAGTTGAATTTGTTTCATCAAAACAGCAATTAAATCAACTCCATTGGCTTGTTTTTCAAGATTAACTTTCATCTTGGATAAAATTTCACCCTCAATTTTAGACCTGACTCCAGAATGCATATCTTTTGCAAAAAATTGTGCACAAACATCGGATGCTGCTGATCTAAAAACACTAGTTACAATAGACTCATAATTTTGACCTAAGTTTTCTAAAACAGATGCAACTTTATCCTCCTCTAATCTGTAAAGGATAGATATTTCTGATTGTACACTCAAACCCTCTTTACTTGGGAGGCTTAAGATGAGCTTGATATTTTGAGTTTGTGTAGATTCTTTAACAACTTTGCTTAAAATTGGGTTGTATAATACAGAACCTTCCTTTATTACTTCATTGGAAAATTTTCCCAATTTTTGTTTTATACCAACTTCACCAGGTCTTATAACTGCACAGCTTAAAATTATTTGTGACATCAATGCAAAATAAATAATATTAGTTTTCATAGTTTGAAAATTAAGTTTTTGTAATGTTTTGGAAGAAAAGAGATGAGATTTAATGTTGTAGCTATGTGTTAGTAAAAGCACTCAAAATTTTCAATTCCATAACTTTTTTAATCACCTAAACATATATTAATTTTTTTTAAAAATTTCATGATAGTAATATTAAAATCTTATTATTTAATAGTTTTTTTCTATTTTTCAGAAAGGTGAGGTGTGAATTTGGATAATCAAGGTTTAGAATTATACACAAAGACATTAATTTGGTTTTAGTCAGATTAAACAATTGAAATTTAGTTATCAAATTGGGAGATTTGTTTGTAAATTGGTTAAAAAGGTTTATATGAAAACATACTACAAATTAATTTTAGAAGCAACTGCCATAATAGGTAGTGTATTGTTTTCATTTTATATTGAAGATCTAAGAAAAAAATCAGACAATCTAGACCTAAAAAATGCTCTTATCGAAGATCTAATTGATACAATTGAAGATGACCTTGAGCAATTAAAAAATATTCAAGATATTTTATTTAAAAGTGAAGAAAGCATACTTGATTTATTAAATGATATTGATAAATATCATACCCAGATCAGCGATATCGATGCAATTGAAAAGATACTTTCAATTGAGGTTGGATTTTCATTTTTTCAAAAAGACGGTATATTTAATGAGTTGATTTCAACAGGTAGTTTTGAGCTAATAGAAAATAGAGAGCTGAAAAATAATCTTTTAGAAATATTTAACCATCTTAAAGAGCGAAATATTGCAACATCAAAAGAAATAGACAACTTCAATATTTATTTCAGAAGGGAGTTAAATTCAAATTTTAGAATTCGTTTCACATATAACTCTTTTGATGGTAAATTTTATGGTTCCAGAAAATTAATAAATTCAAAATTTAATAAAAGCTACTATTTGAATAACTCATTTTATGGAGTTTTATCTCAAGCTCAGCAATATGTCAATATGTATTCTAGGCTTTTGAGAGACCTTGAAGATTCCTATAAAACAGCTCTTAGTTTATCTGTAGAAGAAAAAAATATATACAATTAAACCATTAGTCTATCATATTATTTCAAATTAAAATTCTAAATTCCATTAAATATAAATAAATGAAAAAAATAATTCTAATAATCCTAACATTTGGGATTTCAAATATTTTTGCTCAAATAAACTTTACTTATGCGGATCATTTAGCTTTGGGGGTTGAAAATTCTTTTACAACAGGAGAGTTTTATAAAAATATATTAGGTCTCAAAGAATTAAAAAACCCTACACCAAATCAAAGATGGTTTGATTTTGGTGATAAATTTGAATTACATCTTGTCGAAGGTGTTTTTATGAATGAAAAAATCAAAGAAAACCATATTGGGCTAACGGTTTCAAATATGGAAAACGTAATGGATTTACTAAAGGAGAATGATGTATACTTTGAAAGCTGGAATGGAAAGAAAAATTCATTCGAAAAACGGTGGGACGGGGTAAAACAAATTTACTTCCAAGATCCCGAAGGGAATTGGATCGAAATTAATGAGAAGTAAATTAAGCTTACGGTAAAAATTCTAGGTTTACTTTGGATAGCTAAACTTCTATTTCCTATCGTTATTTCCTCTTCACTAAGTTTGGAGGCTAATTAGTATATTTAACATTATTAACCATAAATTAATTTAAAAAATATTCGTTATGAAATACCATTTATATTCAATTATATCTTTGTCTTTATTCTTATCCTGTTCAGATATCAAACAAGAATCAACTAAAAAAAACCTTTTTATTGAAAACGAAATCGTTGCAGTAGTTCTTATGAAATCAAATGATAAAACAACTGAAGAAATCTCTAATTTTTCAAGTTTTTATGTAGATTTGGTTCAACAAAGAGAACCTAATACTTATGCTTGGTCTCATTTCCAAAAAGGGGATAATATTGTTTTAATTGAGAGATATAAAGATGAAGCAGCTCATTTAAATCACATAAAAAATATTTCACCTGGAGGTATTTCAGAAAAAGAATTTGGGCAGTTTTTAGAGCATTTTGAAATTTTAGAAATAGATATTTATGGAACAGTTTCAGATGAATTTAAATCTGTAATTGATGGTTTTAATCTTCCAACATCTTATAATCCGACTATAGCAAAGTATAGCAGAAATTAAAGGAGCAGAGACATATCTTCTTCTTCTAAATCAGGTGTTTATAATTCTTACCAATGAAGTAGATTCAGAAACTGATTAATCAAACATTATTATCTTTAAAATATGATAATCAATTATTAGAAGAATGGATGATTAATATCCCCTTTTCACTGTTTTCTTTAATGATGCTTTACACAACTATAATTTGGTACAAACAAAAATGAATGATAAAAGATTGATATTTAGGTATTTTTTTGAAGTAATTGTAATTATTTTTTCAGTTACAATATCTTTTTATATTCAGGATTTGCTTAATCAGAAGGATAAAAAGGAATTGAAAAATAAAGGTTTAGAAGGAGTAATTTTGGAACTAAAAAAAGATGAACAATCCTTTAATTATTCTGATTTTTATAATAATCGTCGTCTTGCTTATATAGATTCATTATTTGATTTATCTTTTCCATTTAAGCCTGAATATGTTTCTGGTGTATGGGGTAATAATATTCTCATTGAGAATAAAAAGTATTTTGAAGCTTTAGTTTCAACTGGAGCAATTGAGTTTATTGAAAATACCGAATTACAAAGTGAGTTAAGTAATTACTATAGTTTTGAATATTCAATCATTAATATTTCAATGAAATCCGATGATAGGTCATATATTATGTTTAGCGAACAGATTGTAAACTACCAATTAGATTCAATAAAATACGGTTCTGCAGGAGTGCTTACAAAACACTATTTTAATCCAACTGACATTAAACAAATAAGAAGAGATAAAAAATTAAAAAGTATTTGTTTAGATTGGACAATGACGATTAAACTTGAAAGTGAAAGAATAGCGCAATCAAAAAAAACAATTGAAAAACTTATAAGGCTTATTTCTGAAGAAATAAAAATCTAAACCACAGGCATTTCCAATTCATTAATTTTCAGTAAGAAAAAAACAGAGTAGAGTTAGAGTTTTTTATTTTAGCATCTTAAATATTAGGATTTAGATAATGATAGAAAATTTACCAATTTGGATTGACTTAACTTTTATATTCACTTTTGTATTGACAATAATTTTATTTCATTTCTCAAATGGAGAACCAAAAAAGTTAACACTCTTTATTATTGTCTGGTCTATAATGCAATCAATATTGGCATATATCGGATTTTACCAAAATATGGACTCTATCCCCCCTAGATTCGGGTTAGTGCTGATTCCAATAATATCCTTAATTATTTATGGATTGCTCCCTAGACAGCAAAAATGGTTTTCTGAAACAAGAAAAATTAAAATTAGCACGTTTCTACATTCAGTTAGGATACCTGTTGAAATTGTTCTATTTGGATTATTCATCAATGATATGATACCTGAATTAATGACATTTGAAGGTAGGAACTATGATATTTTAGTAGGAATTACCGCACCAATTATTGGTTGGCTATTTTTAAAAGAAAAAATAAGTAAGAAAATTCTAATAGGGTGGAATATCATTGGTTTGTTCTTTGTTGTATTTATTTTTTTTAATGGAATGTTGTCAGCTGAACTACCATTTCAGCAGTTTGGGTTTGTACAACCTAATCGAGCAGTAAATTATTTTCCATATGTCCTATTACCAGCTACTATAGCGCCAATAGTAATTTGGACACATATTTCGGATATAATTAAACTCAGAAAAGAAATATAAACTATCTATTTTTTTTATCCATTCTTCTTGAAATACCTGAACTTAAAGAGGGATATGCATATGATTTAGTTTTATAAGTGAAACTGTCTATGCGAACCCCTATAAACACTAGTGGAGAAGATGAGATTCGAACTCACGACCTCTTGACTGCCAGTCAAGCGCTCTAACCAACTGAGCTACATCCCCGAATTATCAAATTAAGTTTTTTTAACAAGTAAAAATAATATTAAAATTTGTAGCTTAGGTAAATGGAGAAAAATGTTTTTGGAGAACCTCTTCAAACATGTTGTACCAAACCAATGACAGGATATTTTAGAGATGGTTTATGTAGAACTATTTCGGAAGATACTGGAACACATACCGTTTGTGCTATTATGACTAAAGATTTTTTAGAGTTCTCTTTACTTAAGGGAAATGATTTGGTCACACCAGTACCCTACTATCAATTCCCAGGATTGAAAGAAGGCGATAAATGGTGTCTATGTGTTAGCCGATGGATAGAGGCTGAAAAAGAAGGAAAAGCGCCTAAGGTGATTTTGGAGGCTACACACGAAAAAACTTTAGAATACACATCAATTGATATTCTAATTAAACATGCGTTTAAGAGTAAATCTTCTTATTAGAATTTATTAAATTTAGATCAAATCCGTTTACAATGAAAGAAATATTTGTTACACTAATTTTTTTAATTTCGCTTACCAACTGCAGTGAAGTTGAAAAAAATAATACTCAAACCAATAATAAAATGAAAAAAGAATTAAATGTTAATAATAATAAAGTTACTGTTATAGTAGAAGTTTCATATTCCGAAAATGCTGATGTGATCAAGAAATTTATTCAAGATGAACAGTGTCCTCTTTTTTTCAATTTAAATGATCCTGGAATTGTAAGATTTGAGTGGTTTTTGGATGAGGAAGAAAAAACTGGAACTTTGATTGAAGTTTTTGAAAATTCAGATGTTTGGGAAGAACTAGGAAATAAAGTTTTAGGATAACCTATAAATATAAAATTTAGAGAGTTATTTAAAATTGAAAAACTTAGTGTTTTAGGTAATATAAATGAAAGTTTTAAAACTAAAATTCAGGCTATGAATCCAATTATTAAATCTTATGTAGGAGGAATAAATTAAAGGCCTATGATCTAAAATGAAGTCAAAATATATTTATCCAATAATCTCTATAATAAATATTCTTTGTGGTACAGGGTTGTTAGTTGGAGTTTTTACATCACCTGAAGAATTATTATCACCTTACTTTAAAGGCGAAATATCAGACGAATTGATTTTCTTTGCGCAAGGCATAGTTGATGTGACAGCAGTTCACCAAATTGGTGTTGGTCTTTTTATTTTTATATTATGGATATTAAAGCTTGGTAATGATTCAAATAAGAAAGTTTTTCTTGCATATTCAGTTTTTGGAGGAACAATTTTATTAGTTGCATTATTTAATCATTTATTTATGGGAGGTGGGCCACCAATACCAATTTTAATTTTAATAATTTCTGCAACACTTCTAAGTTTATATGGATCTGAAAAAGCTACTGATTAAATCTTTAAATATAATTTTAACAGTGATTATCAGCTATTTTTAATGCTTCCGATATAATGCCTAAACCTTCGTCAATCTGATTTTTATCTATGCATAGAGGTGGGGCAATAAATATATAATTTCCTCTGATAAAAATACTCATTCCTAACTTTGATATTTTTGATCTCATTTTATTTATAACATTCATCTCATCTGGCTTAGCATTAAAATTTACAAATGGCTCTTTAGTATTTTTATTTTTAACTAGCTCAATACAGCCTAATAATCCAGTATTTCTAAAGTCTCCAATAGAAGGATGTTTTGTTTTCATTATTTGAACTTGTTTGTCTACATATTTACCCATTTCTTTTGCATTGTTTATTAGATTATCCTCTTCATATATATCTATAACCCTTAATGCAGTGGCACATGCGACAGGATGAGCAGAATATGTCAAACCAATCATTAATTCTTCTTCATTAAAATAATTTGCGATTGCATCATTTACCTGCACAGCACCAAATGGAATATATCCTGAAGTAATTCCTTTTGCCATTACCATGATATCTGGTATAACATCATAATTGTTAATCCCAAACCACTGGCCTGTTCTTCCAAAACCGCTCATAACCTCGTCGACAATAAGGAGAATTCCATATTTATCACAAACCTTTCTTAATTTTTTAAAATATCCATCTGGAAGCTTAAGACAACCCGAACTTCCAGATTCTCCCTCCATAATTATAGCTGCAAAATTTTCTGGCCCCTCATAAGATAATATTCTATCTAAATGATCAAAGCAGTTTTGTTCCCAATGATGCCCTGAAGACCTGTATTTATAAGGTATTTCTAAATGGATGAAATTTGTTCCCATCTGGCTATCAACTTTAAGTTTTCTGGGGTCTCCACCTGCAGACATAGCCCCCATTGTTGAACCATGGTATGAACGGTACCTGGTCAATATTTTGTGCCTTCCGGTATAAAGTCTAGCTAACTTAATTGCATTTTCAATACCTGTAGCACCACAAATAGTGAAAAAAGATTTGTTTAGATTTCCTGGACAAATTTCAGATAGCTTTTTCCCAAGCTCACCTCTGACCTTTGTTATTGTTGATGGATTTACGTAACTAACCTTCTGCATCTGCTTAACAACGGCATCAGTAACCCTTTGGTCACCATGGCCAATATTAACATTAATTAAACCAGATGAAAAGTCCAAAATTTTATTTTTTTGATGATCAATCAAATAAACTCCTTCTCCTTTGTCAATATTTAAGGGTTTATATCCTGATTGTTTTCTCCATTCAAAAAGGGTATAATTTAAATTATTTCTTAAAATTTCACTTTCAATATTTTTCATCGTAAAAGGTCAAAAAAAGATGATCAAAAGTAAATAAATAAACTATCTAACACCCTGTTATGTTTAATAAAGATATGTTAATGTATATTAGAAGCATGTTTCGGTTTTTTTTATCATTTATTTTAATTTTTAAAATTAGTTTCTCTTATTGTCAAGGAGACAAGAACTTATATAAACAATATAGAACAGGACCAGATCCCAATAATTTTTTTCATAAGTGGAATTATTCATTGCATGCAAAGTTGAATTTAATGAATACTAATCTAGATTATACTAAAATTGGAATAGGAAAAGGTTTTGGTTTTAATATACAAAGACTAACTTCTAAAACTTTTGGATTTAATTTAGGACTTGAGTTTAATGAGATTACTTATAGATATGAAGGTTATTTTAATGACTCAAAAGATTACTTAAAGTTTTTTAGTATTCCTTTATCAATAAGACTCTATACAAATAGAAAATTGTTTATTGAAGGAGGAATAAAATATCACTATTTGATATCAGCAGAAAACTCACAAAATGTTAATCCAATTGATAATTCTAACAATTATATAGATGGTCTATTTAATGATTCTATTGGTCCTTTCATTGGTTTTGAGTATCAGGTTTGGAAAAGATTATGCGTTGGGATTCATTATCAATATTTAAAGTCAGCAAAACAAAACTTACTAGAGATTTATCCAAATATTTTCAACGGCCTTACAATAAAAATTGGGACTTTTATTAAAAACCCATATAAGAGACCAGAATAAAACTTAAATTGACTTTCTTATAGTTAAGTTTAAAACCTCGTGATTATTAAATAATTGATCAGGTGTAAACTTACTCATTAGCTGATATAGAATAGATATAGACCATTTATCTTTTCTTGTGTAAATCCCGGCTTCAAAATTATTTCTATGCTTTATACTTGGTAAAATTAATTCTGATTTATCGTCTCGAAAGCTCCCACTTAATGTGAAATCGTGAGGTCTGTACTCTTGAGTCGTTCCAAAATATATTCCAGTTGAGTCTTCGTTTGTATTTAAATTAGTTCTTTTAAACGGCAAAAGATTTTTTGACCCCATCATTATTCCAAATCTTACAGATGCATTAGTGATATGTGAGGATAATTTACTGTATAATTGGCCAAGTAAATGAATCTCATTTGTAATTGAAATTACTTTATTAATTTGACCAAAGATTCCAAAATGAATTCTTTGAGGTTGTGCCCCCACCCATGTTAAATCTGGTAGATTTAAAAAGGTCTTATGATAAAAGTTTTGAAAAGTTTTAGCTAAAGAAGCGTCACCAGTAACTCCGAGTTCGAAACCGTAGCTATAACTTGAATTCTCTTTCAAAAAATATTCCCTTTCATATTGGGCATATAACCATCCACTATAGGGATAATCCATGATAGAAATATCATTAGTGTATCTAAATGAGGGGTTGTATATGTGTTGTGCTAATGTCCAATAATAAATGTTATTTTCTTTCTTTTTCCCATATGAAATGAATATTCCGCTAGAATAATAATGATCTGTTCTAAAATAAAGATCGTTATCTACTGATAGTTCAATATAGGACTGCGCTGAGATTGAAAAAGTAATAGACACTAAAAATACTAAAAGGAGATGTTTGGTTTTCAATAAAAAAAGTTTTTACTTAAATATAAAACTAATTGTAAATCAAGTAACAATTAAGAAAATTTTTTGTCAAAAATGATTAGAAAAGCTATTTTATCGGATTTAAATATCATAAAAAAAATAGCTGAAAGTTGCGCTCAAAATATGATAAGCAATAATATATTTCAATGGAATGAGAATTATCCATCAAAAAATATTTTTAAAAAAGACATTTCAAATAAAAATCTTTATGTTTTTGAAGATGGTAGTTTGGTTAAAGGCTGTATAGTTTTGTCTAAACAAAAAGATTTAGTTTATAATGATATTTCGTGGCTTACAAAGGATTATAAAAACCTTTATATACATAGGCTTGCAGTTCATCCAGATTATCAAAAAATGGGATTAGCTAAATCTATGATGGATTATGCAGAAAATTATGCAATAAAAAACAATTATGTTTCAATTAGATTAGATACTTTTAGTAAAAATCCTAGAAACATAAAATTTTATGAAATAAGAGGATACATAAAGCTTGGAAATATTTTTTTTCCAAATCAAAGTGAATATCCTTTCTACTGTTACGAAAAAATAATTTAATCCTGCAAATAGTTATGGCTAATAAAATAAGAATTACAAAAAGATTTACTTTTGAGACCGCCCACGCAATTCATGGTTATGATGGGCTGTGTAAAAATATTCACGGCCATAGTTATAAACTAAATGTCACAGTAATTGGAACACCAATAAACAATACTCAGGATAGGAAATGTGGTATGATAATAGATTTTTCTGATTTAAAAAAGATAGTTCAAGAAGAAATTGTGTTACCTTTTGATCATGCTACTGTTTTAAACTGTAACTCTCCACATAAGATAATGGCAGATGAATTGGAAGATAAAGGCAATAAAATAATTAGAGTTAATTTTCAACCCACATGTGAGATGCTTGTAATAGATTTTGCAGAAAAAATTAAAAGAAAATTACCTAAAAATATAAGTTTGCATTCATTAAAGCTAATAGAAACAGCAACAGCTTACGCAGAATGGTATGCATCAGACAATTGATTTTTATGTATTAATAAATTTCTTAGCTTCAATCTTAAAACTAAAAGCCCAAGCTATCTAAATCCTCATTATCTTTGTCCGAGAAAATTTCCTGAGCATATTTCTCGCAATCTAAATTAATAGAAAGATCCTCTGGCTCTATAAAATCCTCTTGTGAAACACCGAGTTCTGGGTCTAAATAAACTTTTTTCATAAATTGACCCCAAATAGGTAATGCCATTGTTGCACCTTGACCATAAGCGATTTCATCAAAATGAATTGACCGATCTTCACCTCCAACCCACACTCCAGTGATCAAATTTGGAACCATCCCCATAAACCAACCATCACTTTGGTTTTGGGTAGTACCTGTTTTGCCTGCTATTGGATTTTCAAAAATATAAGGATAACCCGTCACTATATTTTTGTAGATATAATTTTCTTCCTCTAAACCTGCATGTCTTAGTCTAGCACCCGAGCCATGCTCAGTAACACCTTTCATTAAACTAATAGTTACATAAGCTGCCTCTTCAGATAGAACATCTTCGGTTTTAGGTACACTTTCATATATTACTGTTCCGTTTTTATCTTCAATTCTAGATACCATTATTGGTTTAACATAAATTCCTCGATTTGCAAAAGTACCATATGCACCTACCAATTCAAATAAACTAATATCCGGGGTTCCAAGTGCAATTGAAGGTACTGGAGGAATTCTTGAAGTAATACCCATTTTTTTTGCAAGATTAATAACTGGTCTGGGGCCAACTTTATCCATTAACCTAGCACTTACTGTATTAACTGAGTTTGCTAATGCATTTTTTAAAGTCCTATTTCTACCATACTTGTCACCTGAATTTTTGGGACACCATGCATCAATGTTTCCATGTTTCATTGGCTCAATACAAAAAAGTGCATCGGGTAAAATGTCACATGGGGAAAGTTTTAATTGATCAATCGCAGTTGCATATAAAAATGGTTTAAATGTTGATCCAATTTGTCTTTTCCCTTGTTTCACTTGATCATACTGAAAATGCTTATAATCATAGCCACCAATCCAAACTTTGACATGACCAGTTTGAGGCTCCATAGACATCATTGAGGCCCTTAAAAAATGTTTGTAATACCTTATAGAATCCATAGGTGACATAATCGTGTCTATCTCACCTCTCCAAGAGAAAACAGTCATTTCAGTTGGTTCATAAAAATTTAAAAGAATTTTATCTCTGTCCCAGCCAGAGTTAGCCTTATTTCTCCAGCGCTCAGATCTATATGCTGATCGTTCCATAAGAGTATCTATTTGTCCTTCTCTTAACTCTAAAAAAGGGGCAGTTTCATTATTTGATAATCTGTTTTGAATGAAAAATTCTTTTTGTAAGTTTTTCATATGGCTTTTTACTGCTTCCTCACCAATCTTTTGAAGTTTAGAATCAATAGTTGTGTATATTTTTAAGCCATCTCTATATATGTTATATTTCGTTCCATCTTTTTTTGGATTATTGTTTATCCAGCCTCTCATAAACTCTTGTAAATATGCTCTAAAATATGTTGCTAGACCTTCTCTGTGAGACTCAGGAGTATATTTAATTTCAAGAGGTAAATCAATAATAGAATCTAGAACTTCTTTTTTTATATATTCATTACGAAACATCTGTTTTAATACTATATTTCTTCTTTCTTTAACTAGTTCAGGCCTTCTAATTGGGTTATAATAAGATGAATTTTTTAGCATTCCGATTAACATTGCAGATTGTTCAATTTTAAGATTTAATGGATTGGAATCAAAAAATATTTTTGCAGCTGAACGAACGCCATCAGCATTATAACCAAAATCGTATACATTAAGATACATTGCTATAATTTCTTTTTTTGTATATCTTCTCTCTAATTGAACGGATAAGACCCACTCTTTTATTTTTTGAATTATAGCCTCACTAAGATTTCTAGACCTTACCCCAACAAAAAGTTGTCTTGCGAGTTGCTGAGTAATCGTACTAGCTCCACCTCTTTTACCAAGAAAAATTATTGCACTTATTGTTCTTTTCCAATCGATTCCGGAATGAGTATAAAATCTTTCATCTTCGGTGGCAACTAAAGCATCAACGATATTTTTGGGGAGCTCATCAAATTGAATAGGGGTTCTATTGTCTTGATAATAAAATTTGCCTAAAACTTCTCCATCAGATGAAATTATTTGGGTTGCTAAATTAGTTTTAGGATTTTCTAGCTGCTGTAGATCAGGCATTGAACCATACGAACCATTTGCAGCTGAAAAAAAAACATAAAAAATAATTAATATGGTAATTGTAATAAATAACCAAATAATTCTAATAACCAATCTAGGATAATTTGTGCTTAATTTATTACTCATTTTCATTTTCTTTTTCAGAAATATTAATGCCTACACTTATAACTCCTGGTAGTATTTTTATACCTTTTTCCTCTTGATTTTTTCTCATTGCATGGTTTAAGGTAATCAAATAATCAGATTCATTTTTAAAATCGAAATCATTTATCCAAATCAAAAAACTTTCTCTAATATTACCATAACCAGTTCCTAATAAATTACCTTGCTTGTCTGCCATTAAATATTCTAAAGTATCCTTAGCAATTAAAATACCATCCTCATTTAAAGAAGCAATTAAAAAAAGATTTGAAAATTCGTAATAATTATCATTTCTTATTAAAAATTGAATATCAAATTTGTTATTTGGTATATCACTAAATTTAAAAAGGACGGTATCATTTAACCCCCAGCCATTTTCAAAATCTCTGTAACTACTGTAAATTGAATTATTAGAACAGGAGTAAAAAAATATTACACCTAAAAAGAAAATTAAAAGTCTAAAGATTTTCATTTTTTATGAAATGCATTAAAAAAGTAGCGTTTATTTAAATTTTAAATGTTTTGATCTGCCCTTTTTAAAGATCTTATTACTATTATGTGTTCCTTTTCTCATATTTTTTTGAATTTCTGAAGGAAGGGTTATAATTTCTTTACATTTATCAGAACAACATTTATTATTTTTTATTTGACAGCTTTTACATTGAATAAATAAAAGATGACAAGCTTCATTCGAACAATTTACATGTGTATCAGAAGGTCCTCCACATTGATGACATTTTGATACAATATCATTTGAAATTCGCTCTGATCTTCTTTCATCAAAAACAAAATTTTTGCCTTTAAATTTGTTTTCTATATTTTGATCTTTGACTTGCTTGGCATATTCAATAATACCCCCTTCAAGCTGAAAAACATTTTCAAAACCCTTATGTTTAAAATAGGCACTAGCCTTTTCACACCTAATCCCTCCAGTACAATACATTAGCAAGTTTTTATCCTCTTTATTTTTAACTATTGTTTTTTCAATAATTGGAAGTGAATCCCTAAAAGTATCTACGTCAGGTTTAATTGCTCCCTCGAAAAAACCTATTTCGCTTTCATAATGATTTCTAATATCTATACAAAGGGTGTTTGGGTCATCTAATAATTTATTGAACTGATTTGCATTAACATGTATGCCTCTTTTGGTAACATCAAAAGAAGGATCATTAATTCCATCGGATACAATTTTATCTTTTACTTTAATTGTTAGTTTTAAAAAAGATTTATTGTTATGCTCAATTGCTATATTTAATCTAACTCCTTTTAAAAAAGATATGGAATCTATATAGGATTTAAAAAGTTCAAAATTTTCAGTCGGTATAGAAAGTTGAGCATTTATTCCCTCTTTAGCAACGTATATCCTACCCAAAATATCCAATGAGTTCAATTCAATAAAGAAGTTGTTTCTAAAAATTTCAGGATTTCCAATATTTGCATACTGATAAAAAGAAAGGATTAATCTATCTTTTCCGGCTATTTCAATTGTTCTCGACAGTTCTTCAGAACTTAATTTATTGAACAGTTGCATGCTATACTATATAATTTAAATGGGTATAAAGGTACTATTATTCTAAATATTTTTGTCTTGATCCAACTAATATAAGTTCAGTTTGTCTTCCATTAATATATCTAAAACCTTTATCCCCAAAAAAACCCGGGACCTCTAACATTATTCTTATATCCTTTTCCCATTCTGGAATAAAAACTTTAGTGTTAAGTTCTATAGCATAAGTAGTGTTTTTATGGAGTGGGTGGTCTCCAGAATGAGGAACACCGCCCTGAGAATCCCACATCCCAAATGCAGTTCCTGCAGAATGACCAAATAGACCTAATGGGTGTGTATAAATTTGAGGTCTTAACCCTTGATCGAATGATTCTTTAAGAGACTTAAGAAGGATCTGATTACCAGTAGCGCCTTCTTTGAAATTGTTTGTAAAAATATCTTGAACCCTGTTACCTTCTTTTAATGCAGCAACGAGAAAATTAGGGGGGTCTTTTTCACCTGGCTTAAGAACATAAGCTAATTGCTGACAATCAGTATTTAGTGTTAAATAAGATATCCCAAAATCACAATGTATAAGATCTCCATGTTGAATTATGTCAAACTTGGATTTACTATCAAAACTATATAAATCACTATCATCTTTTCTTTGTACATCAACTGTTGGATGAAACCAAGTCTTAATCCCAAGATCAATTACTTTTTCTCTCATCCACCACACAACATCATCTGTCGTTGTTACACCAGGAGTTATTACTTTAGTTGAAAAAGCCTCTTTGATGATATTATTGCTGATTTCAACAAGCTTGGAAAAAATAGTCATTTCCAAATCAGTTCTAGTTTCAATCCAAGCAACTGATAATTTTTCAGCAGAGACAAGTCTTTTTTGAAATTTTTTTGATAACGAATTATATAATTCATCAAAACCATTTTTACTCAATCCGTCTGATAAGGATTCGTGTTTTGAAAAATTAATCCCAATTTTTGTTGGGTTTTCTTTTTCAATATAATCACTTAAGACTTTTAATTGGTTTGGTTCTTCTTCCTTTACCCATATTGAGGGAATATTCTTACCAAAAGGATATCGAGTTATTGCAACAGATTTAACTTTTCCAGTTTTTAGATCTCTTGAAAAAACAAGTATTGTACGTCTTCTAGCATTAAGCCATGTAGGAGGTAACATTGTTTTAATTACCGGATCCTCATTATATTCTCTTGTCATAATTACCCACATATCAATATCGTTTTCATTCATTATATCAGGTAATAAATTTTGAAATCTATCTTGTTGTAATTTATTAATTACCTCCGCTCGTTTTTTTAGAGACAATATCTCTTGAGCTGAAATATTTAAACTAAGTATTAGGAATAAATTTATTAATATCTTTCTCATATTTTCATAAAATATAAATATAAAAAATATTACTTTAGTTGTAAATGTAAAGAAATGACAGACGACAAATCAGCAAAAATTAAAGCATTAAAACTAACCCTAGATAAACTCGATAAAACCTATGGCAAAGGGGCTGTTATGAAACTTGGAGATGAAGCTGTGATTGAGACTGAAGCTATTTCATCGGGATCTATTGGCCTTGACATTGCGCTGGGTGTTGGCGGTTATCCAAAGGGGAGGGTAGTTGAAATTTACGGACCGGAATCTTCTGGAAAGACAACTTTGACTCTACATGCAATAGCAGAATGTCAGAAAAGTGGAGGGGTAGCAGCATTTATTGATGCCGAACATGCTTTCGATCGTTTTTATGCTGAAAAACTAGGAGTTGATATAAATGAATTAATTATTTCTCAACCTGATCATGGAGAACAAGCTCTTGAAATTGCAGATAATCTAATTCGATCCGGAGCAGTTGATGCTGTCGTAATCGATTCAGTTGCAGCACTAACTCCGAAAAGTGAAATAGAAGGTGAAATGGGTGATTCAAAAATGGGTCTTCACGCTAGATTGATGTCACAGGCACTCAGAAAATTAACTGGTTCAATAAGTAAGACAAATTGTACGGTTTTTTTTATTAATCAACTCAGAGAAAAAATTGGCGTTATGTTTGGAAATCCTGAAACTACAACTGGGGGCAATGCTCTCAAATTTTATGCGTCTGTTAGACTTGATATAAGAAGGTCCACACAAATAAAAAACGGAGAGGCAGAAGTTATGGGGAATAAAACTAGAGTTAAAGTAGTTAAAAATAAAGTTGCTCCCCCTTTTAAAACAACTGAATTCGATATTTTATATGGAGAAGGTATTTCAAAAATTGGAGAAATAATTGATCTTGGTGTCAATTATGAAATTATTAATAAAAGTGGATCTTGGTTTAGTTATGGAGATACTCGATTAGGTCAAGGTAGAGATTCGGTAAAAACACTTTTGGAGGATAATCCCGAGCTAATGGATGAATTAGAGGCGAAAATAATGAATATCATAAAAGAACTGAATAGTTAATCTATTTTTTAACCATTTTTTTCCATTCTTCAACTGCTTTAATAGAAGCTTTTTTTGGGTCATTTTTTAATTCCTTTAGTATGAATAATCTGGTTTCATCCATTAATTTCAAATAATCTTCTTCATTTAAACCATTTGTTGGGATAGGATTAAAAATTGTAACTCTAAGTGACCCAGGAAAACCATGAGTTGTATACCATGGGAATTTTCTTTTACAATCATAAAACACCATAGGTAGAACCGGTAGTTTATGAGTAATAGCTAGCTTAAATGCCCCATGTTTAAACTCGTTTAATATATTATTCTCATTAATGTATTCTTTTTCGGGAAAAATACAAACACTGTAACCCTTATCCAATTTACTACTAGCTTGACCATAAACTGCAAAACGACTTTCTTTTTTAGCCCTATCAACTAGTATTGCTGCTCTTCTATATAAAAAACCAAAAAACGGTATTTTGTCTAATTCCTTTTTCCCAACGAATACGAATGGGGTCTTGAATAATCTAAGCATAACAAACGGATCTATGTAACTTGCATGATTTGCAACCAATAAATAAGATTTTTTTTTATCAAGTTCAGGAATTAGATTTTTCTTAATATAGAATCCCATTCCAAATAAGATAAAAGAGGCCCATACGTTTCTAGCATACCAAAAAATAACATTATACCCATTGGGAAAAAGAAGTACTAAAGCGAGGAATGGAAAAAAAAGGATCACAGGAACCGAACACAATACATAAAACCATATTCTCCAAAGAATAAGTAAAAACCGTTTTAAAAAAAACATTAGCTATATTTAATAAATACCGAATATACAAAGCGAAAATCAAAAATATAATTAAGCTCTTAATAAAAAATTTAACTTTGTTATAATATTAAAATTTATGTCAAAAATTTTAACTGGAGTGCAATCAACGGGTACTCCTCATTTAGGAAATATTTTGGGTGCAATAATTCCAGCTATAGAACTATCTAAAAAAAGTGAAAATGAATCTTTTTTGTTTATAGCAGACTTACACTCATTAACGCAAATAAAAAAAGCAGAAGAATTAAAAGAAAATACTTTTGCAACAGCTGCCGCATGGTTAGCATTTGGGTTAGATGTAGATAAAACTGTTTTTTATAAACAAAGTGATGTAACTCAAGTAACAGAACTCTCATGGTATCTTTCATGCTTCTATCCATATCAAAGACTTACTCTGGCTCACTCATTTAAGGATAAATCGAATAGCCTTAGAGATATAAATACAGGTTTGTTTACCTATCCTATTCTTATGGCTGCAGATATTTTGTTGTACGACGCAAAATTTATTCCAGTTGGAAAAGATCAACTACAACATATTGAAATAACAAGAAAAGTTGCATCAAAATTTAATAGTATAAATGGGGAAACATTTATAATTCCAGAACCTTTAATTCAAGAAAAACATAAAAATATACCTGGTACAGATGGAAATAAGATGAGTAAATCGAAAAATAATACAATTAATATCTTTTTGTCAGATAAAAAACTAAGAAAACATATAATGAGTATCGCAACTGATAGCACACCAATGGAAAAACCAAAAAATCCAGATAACTGCAATGTATTCAAAATTTATTCTTTAATTGCGAGTCAAAAAGATATTAAAAAAATGAAATCTAAATACCTAAGTGGAGGCTTTGGATACGGGGATGCAAAGAATATACTTTTTGAAGAAATATTAAATAAATTCAAAAGCGAAAGAGATTTATTTAATCATTTTATTTCCAATCCTGATGAGATTTATGATATCCTTGAAGTTGGTGCAAAAAAAGCAAGAAAAATAGCTGACAACGTTTTAAATAGAGTAAGAAAAAAAATTGGATATTAATTTGATTAATAATTATTCTAAAATAATTAATTTATTATTTTTGGATTATGAGTCTTGAAAAATATATTGAAGAACTTTTATATGATTACGAATGTGTAACAGTTCCTGATTTTGGAGCTTTTTTAACAAGGTCATTTCCATTTGAAATTGATAAAATAAATGGCAGGTTTAACCCCCCAAAAAAGAAATTGACTTTCAATAGTTTATTAACTAGTAACGATGGTGTTCTAATTAATTATTACGCAAAAAAAAACGACTTAAATTATAAGAAGGCTCACAATCTTATTCGAAATCAAATCAAAGTTTGGAGAAATCAACTAAAATCAGGCCCATTATTTCTTGAAAATATTGGAAAAATTAATTATACTCTCGATAAAAAAATTGAGTTTGAACCATTCGAGAATACAAATTTTGATGATTCCTCTTTTGGTTTAAAAGTTTTTAATTTACCACAACTAAAGTCATCAGTAAAAACTAAAGTTTTTTCAATTTCCAAAAATAAGAATAGATTAATTTTTAAAACAAAAAAAAATAAAAAACAATTCACTCCATTTTTAAAATATTCAGCAGTTTTTGTTTTTACACTGGCTTTATCATATGCTAGTTTCTATTTTGGAGACCAATACATTCAGGATCAAAGACAGATTAATCAGCAAATAGCTCAAAATAAAATTCAAGAAAATATCCTATCAGCCACATTCAATTTGGGTTCATTAAAATCTATTTCATTAATTACTACTGATATAGAAACAGAAAAAAAAATAAAAATAAATGAAACTCACTACAGCATAATTGCTGGAACCTTCAGGAATAAATCCTATGCAATAAGAAAAATTAAAAATCTAAAGAAAGAGGGGTATAATTCTTCATTCACTAATATAAATCCAAAAGGAATGTTCAGGGTTGCCTATGGAAGGTTTAAATCAAAAAAGGAGGCAATGGATTTACTGTATCACATAAAATATAATCTTGGGGGAGAGGCTTGGTTCTTGAAAGAAAATTAAAAAATTTTATTCATTGTAAAGCCACAAAGATGGATTTTCAGGTTTCATGGCGTTAAAGATGCTAAACTGAAGTACTGTCCTGCCTGTTTCCGAATTTGTAAAAACTTCACCGATAGTCTCTTTTGAATCTAACCGTTGACCTTTTTTTACAAAAACTTTGGAAAGATTCTTATATGCTGTAATATAATTCCCATGTTTAATAAGTACAGTTGGGTTACTGTTTTTAAAACTCAAAATTGACATGACTTGTCCCTCAAAGACAGCTCTAACCTCAGCATTATCAATAGATGCAATTGTTATTCCTGTACTTTTAATTTTAGTTGTTTTTACAACAGGATGTGCTTGGGTACCATATTTTTGGATTATAACACCTTTTAAAACTGGCCAGGGTAATTTTCCTTTATTGGCTCTAAAGTTATCAGCAAGCACTTTTGCTTCAGGTGTTAATTTAAAAAAATTGGAAAGTTTATTTTTCTCTTTTTTATTTGAAAAGGCTATAGCCTCTCTTATAAGTTTTTGAATTTCTTTATCAATAGATTCAGCTTGCAATTGTTTAATCTTAATTTGTTTTGTGAAATATGTTGATTTTCTTTTTAACTCTTTTAAAATTTTATTTTTTTGATATTGTTCTTCAATTAATTTTTCATTTTCTCTTCTGTTATCCTCGACCAAAAGTTTCCTCTTTTGCTTTTGCTTGATTAAATCTTGATTTAATTCTTGAAGAATTAAAGTCTTTTCTTTGATCTTTTCAACTTGTTTTTTTCTAAAAGTACTGTACTGTTTTAAATAATTTAACCTTTTATAAGCTTGTAAAAGATCCTCAGATGAAAAAATAAACATTAGTCGATTTTGCATTGATTTACTCTTATATGCATTTTTAACCATCTCAGAATAATCATTTTTTAAACTCTTGATCTCTGATCTATTTTCTGATATATCTCTTTGGTTAATATTTATGAGTTTGTCTAAAGAGTTGACTTGCTCATTATTAATCTTTATTAATTCTCTTCTTATCGATATTTTTATCTCAACATCTTCCGCTTCAGTTAAAGTTGATTTTTTTATTTTTTTATTTAAAAACAGTAAATTATTGATCTGTTTTATTTCTTTTCGCAGCTTTAAACTTTTTTTTTCTAAGCCTTTTTGTCTAATCGAAATATCCTGAGAATAAATGAAATTGTTAAAAAACAGAAGGCACAAAATAACCCAAATTAATAATCTCATTATTATAATCGAATTTTTTTATAACCTTCTGGTATATTAAATGGAAAAGTTAAATTATCAGGAATTTCGGTTCTAGTATATTCTATGGTTATTTCTCTACTAATAAGTTCGTCCGAAAAAGATATTGTCATTTTACTTGGGGCCAACTCTCCATCTATACTCTGAAAATCATCATACAATATTGAGATGAATCGATTTTTTTTTGTAAAAAAAAGCCTTTGTTCTTTTAACATAAATGTTGTTGGATCATAAAATAAAATTGGCCGTATCGGACTTGATTTGTTTGTTGAAGATATTACATAAAAGTTTGGATTTTTAATTTGATCCCAATTATATTTATTTATATCTATAATTGCTTTTCCTAAAAAAAGTCTTTCTAAATTTTTATATTCAAAATCAATTCCAAAATAATCATTTAAAAATTTTAGCTCACCTTCATATTAGGTTTTTTGGAATTTTTCATAAAAAGCCATACTATTAGGTTTAATCAATAATTTTGCTATAGGTATTAACATAGTTGCGCTTAGCCAGATAGATTCATCTTTTTTCATTCTTAAATTAACAACTAATTGTTGTGCTCTTAATCCATCATCATATATTACTTTTAATCTTGATCTAAATAACTTTAAGTTTGATGAAGAGGAACTAATTGATTTCTTTAATTCTTTTATTTTAAAATTTTTAACAGGAGTATTATTTGGAAGAACCCTAGTTGCTTTACATCCAGCTAATAAAATTAGTATTAAAAATGTTAAATATAATCTAAGTTTGAAGGTACGCATATTTATATGTTTCCAGTGCTTCCAAATCCCTTGTTTCCTCTTGTTGTATTATCTAGATCTCTATCTAAATCCCATGACACTTTTTCATACCTTGAAATAACTAATTGAGCTACTCTCTCTCCAGGGTTAAGCATATAATTCTCGGAGGAAAGATTAATTAAAATCACCCCAATCTCTCCTCTATAGTCAGCATCAATTGTGCCAGGAGAATTTAAAACCGTAATTCCCTTTTTTGCAGCTAATCCACTTCTTGGTCTCACTTGAGCCTCATATCCTTCGGGGAGAGCGATCTTTATTCCTGTTCCAACGACTTTTCTTTCTAGTGGTTTTAAGGTAACCTGAGAGGTTAAAACAGCTTTCAAATCCATACCCGCTGATGAAACTGTTGCATAGGATGGAAGATCATATGGACTTTGGTTAATTATTGGAATCTTTAACATATTTCATGTTTTTATAAAATTACAAAAAGACAACTATCAAATATTAAAAAAAAAATAATTAATTGACTAAGTTATTAGTTACTCAGGGCTTCAGCTCCACCAACGATTTCTAGAATCTCATTTGTTATTGAAGCTTGTCTTGCCTTATTGTAAGAAAGTTTGAGCTGGTCTCTTAGTTCTTGCGCATTATCAGTTGCTTTGTGCATTGCTGTCATTCTTGCGCCGTGCTCGCTAGCAATAGAGTCCTTGATAGATTTTAGTAATTGTATTTTTAATGACTTCGGCAAAAGTTGGTTAATAATTTGTTCCTGAGATGGCTCATAAATGTAATCTATTAAATCTAACGAACCATCAGATGTATCGTTTTCTTTTTTTGTTAATATTGGTAAAAAGGATTCTATAGTTACAGTCTGAGTAGCTGCATTTTTAAAACGGTTATATACAATTTTAACCGAATCATACTTACCCTGTTCAAATTCATCAAGAATTATACGAACTATTTTTGATGAACTTTCAAAATTTAAATTATCATAAATATGGTCATGAGAGCTATGTATTTGAAATTTTTTTGAAAGCAAATCGCTTCCTTTTCTACCGATAGAAAGAACAGATGTATGAATATTTGCATTTGAGTCCGCTATTGTGCGAATAGTCTTAATTATATTAGAGTTAAAGCCACCGCAAAGACCTCTGTTTGATGTTATTGCTATTAATAACTCTTTTTTTATTTCACGAACTTCTGTGAATGGGTTTAATTCATTTTCTTGGTTATTTTTGGTTAATCTCTGAATAAGCTCTGTTAATTTAGTTGAATAGGGTCTCATTTGAATAATTGCATCTGTTGCCTTTTTTAATTTTGCAGCAGAAACCATTTTCATCGCACTTGTAATCTGCATTGTTGATGAAACTGATGCTATTCTATTTCTAATCTCTTTTAAATTAGCCATGAAATATTAAAATTGTTTTGAAATTTTTTGAGCTGTATCATTTAATGTGTCAATAACATCATCTGTTAACTTTCCTATTTTTAATTGGGCTAAGATATCAGAATGATTTTTGTTTAAATACTCTAAATAACTTAATTCAAATTCTTTTACTTTTTCTACTGGAACAGATCTAAGTAAATTTTTAGAACCTGCATATATTATTGCTACTTGATTCTCTACTTTGAAGGGATCATTTTGTGACTGTTTGAGTATTTCAACGTTTCGTTTTCCTTTTTCAATAACACTAAGAGTGGCATTATCAAGATCAGAACCAAATTTTGCAAAAGCTTCAAGCTCTCTAAATTGTGCTTGATCCAATTTTAGTGTACCTGCAACTTTTTTCATTGATTTAATTTGAGCCGAACCTCCAACTCTTGATACAGAAATACCAACATTAATTGCGGGTCGAACACCAGAATTAAAAAGATCGGATTCTAAAAAAATCTGACCGTCTGTTATTGAAATTACATTTGTGGGAATATATGCTGATACATCACCTGCCTGAGTCTCAATTATTGGAAGTGCAGTTAATGAACCCCCACCCCTTACTTCATCCTTCAAGGCTTCAGGAAGATCATTCATTTTTTTTGCAATCTCATCGTCTGAAATTACTTTTGCAGATCTTTCTAATAATCTTGAATGTAAATAAAAAACATCTCCAGGGTAAGCTTCTCTTCCAGGTGGCCTTCTTAGAAGTAATGATACTTCTCTGTAAGCAACTGCCTGCTTAGATAAATCATCATAAACAATTAAAGCTGGTCTTCCTGTATCTCTAAAATACTCTCCTATTGCTGCTCCAGAAAATGGCGCATATACCTGCATTGGAGCAGGATCGGATGCATTAGCAGCAACTATAGTGGTATATGCTAAAGCACCTTTTTCCTCTAATATTCTTGCAATTCCAGCTACAGTTGAAGCTTTTTGACCAATTGCTACATATATGCAATAAACTGGTTCACCGGCATCAAAAAATTCTTTTTGATTAAGAATGGTGTCAATACAAACAGTTGTTTTTCCCGTTTGTCTGTCTCCAATAACTAGCTCTCTTTGTCCTCTTCCAACTGGAATCATTGCGTCTATAGATTTTATGCCTGTTTGCATAGGTTCACTTACTGGTTGCCTAAAAATAACACCGGGAGCTTTTCTCTCTAACGGCATTTGATATAATTTGCCTTTAATCGATCCTTTTCCATCAATAGGGGCACCAAGGGTATTTACAACTCTGCCAACAATTCCTTCCCCAACATTAATTGAAGCAATTTTTTGAGTTCTTCTAACAGTATCTCCCTCTTTTAAATCTTTTGAGGGTCCTAACAATACAATTCCAACATTATCCTCTTCAAGGTTTAAAACCATTCCTTCTAATCCACTGTCAAAGGAGACTAACTCCCCATACTGAGCATTTGTCAATCCAAAAACACGAGCTATTCCATCTCCTACCTCAAGTACGGTTCCTATTTCATTTAATTCTAAAGCGGACTCATGTTCGGTTAATTGGTTTTTTAAAATTGCTGATACTTCAGCTGAATTTACATCTGGCATAATTTGTTTATTTAGGCAATATTTTTATTTGAAATCAATCGTCTATTTAATGATTCTAGCTGGCTTGATATGCTTGCGTTTAATTCTTTGTCTCCTACATTAATAATAAATCCACCAACTATAGAGGGATCAATTTTGTTCTCAATTTCAACTTCAAGCGTTGTCATTTGCTTAGCTTTTAAATACATTATTTTTTTAAGTTCTTCATTTAGTGAAATGGCCGTTGTAATTATAGCAGTTGTTCTACCTTCAGATTTTTTGAGCCTGAAAATAAAATCTTCGGCAACTTGACTAAGAATAGAAAGTCTTCTATTTTTTGATAAAAGGGAAATTATTGATTTAGTATCTTCAGTTAAATCAGAAAAAACTTCACACAAAATTTTGAATTTTAATTTTGAGGAAATTATAGGATTAGAAATTAATTCTTTTAATTCATCTGAATTAGATATAGCTGACAAAATATTTTTAAAGTCATTCTTAATATGATTTGAAACTTTTTTTTCAATGGCATATTCAAGAGATGCTTTAGAATACCTTATTGCTACCCTGCTAATTCTCATAACTTAGAATCCTTAATTAAATCCTTAATTAGTTTACTTTGTTTGTCTTTGTCTTTTAATTCTGATCGCAATATTTTTTCTGCAACCTTAATTGAAATATCTGCAACTTTAACTTTTAATTCTTCAATTGCAGCCTTTTTTTCTCTATTTATTGACTCCTGAGCCTGGATAATCAATTTTTCCGCAACAAGTTTAGACTCTTTTTTAGAGTCCTCTACGATTTTAGCGCTAGTTATTTTAGCATCCTTAATTAGACTATCTCTCTCTTCTCTGGCCTCTCTTAAAATTTTTTTATTCTTCTCATTTAAAGACTCAATTTCTTTTCTTGATTTATCAGCGGAGGAGAGAGCTTCTCTTATAGAATTCTCTCTTTCATTGACAGAATCTAGAATCGGTTTCCAAGCAAACTTTTTTAATAATAGTACTAAACCCACGAATATTAAAAGTTGCCAAAAAAACAAGCCAAAAGAAAATTCATTTATTAACTTATCCATTGTTATATTTTAAATTAATTATTTGTAATACTACAAAAAACGAATTTTTTAAACCGCAAATAATGCTGCAAAGCCAATACCTTCTACCAGAGCTGCTGCTATTAACATTACCGTCTGAATTTTACCGGTAGCATCAGGCTGTCTGCCTATTGCTTCCATAGCTCCTTTTCCAATGTTACCAATACCTATACCTACTCCGATTACTACTAAACCTGCACCTACAATTGCTGGGATTTCCATATTTACTATTTTTTTAAATTATACATTAATTAACTATACTTAAATTTAATGAACATATTAATCATGTTCATGTTCTTCAACTGCAAAACCAAAATATAAAGCTGATAATACAGTAAAAATATAAGCTTGCAATATAGCCACTAAGATTTCTATAATAGAAATTGAAAAAGCTAAAATAAATGACAAACTTGATCCAATCCAATTTCTAAAAATAAAAATCAAAGAAATTAAACTCATTAAAACTATGTGCCCAGCAGAAATATTCGCATACAAACGAATCATTAATGCAAATGGCTTAATTAATACCCCCAATAATTCAATTGGAGCTAAAGCAATTTTCATGGGCAGAGGAACGCCCGGCATCCAAAAAATATGCTTCCAATAAGTCTTTTTTGCCGTTAAATTTGTAATTATAAATGTTATTAAAGCTAGACAAAAGGTGACAGCTATATTTCCCGTGACATTAATCCCTAGAGGTGTTAGACCCAAAACATTTAAAAACCATATAAAGAAAAATAGTGTTAATAAATAACTCATATATTTTTTATAGTTTTTTTTCCCAATATTTGGAATAGCTATTTCGTCTCGAACATATAGAACTAAAGGTTCAAAAAACCTACCCACTCCTTTAGCAATCAAATTATTTCTTTTGTAGGAGTCTGCTAGGCTTTTAAATAAAAAAAACATTAATAAAGATGTAAATATTATACTTGTGACCCCTTTTGTTAATGATAAGTCAAGCGGAGATACATTAGTTGGATAATTATTTTCATCATATTGAATTGTACCTTTTGAATCAGTCCTGTAAATTTTATCATGATATAATTTGTAATGGTAGTTTCCAATAGTAGCTACGTTTTTTCCATGATCAAATCTTGAGGAAGAAAAAATCTTTAAGCCATTATCCCATAAAATGACTGGTAAAGGAAATCCAACATATATTTTTTTACCCAATTCATTTGTGTATGAGAGTAAATTAAAATCGTGTGAATCTTTCAGGTGATGTAAAATATATTTTTTTATTTCAGATTTTTTATTTGTCGTTTTAGAATCAGATTCTTTTGTTTCACTAGCATTCAGAGAGGGGGTGAAAATTAGAACAACTAAAAGGGCTATATGAAATATATTTTTAAACATTTCGAGCATGATATTTTTTTACCATTTACGCTATGCAAATGTAAGTTATTAGATAATTATATTAAAAAAACTTTCTGTATAATTTTAAATTTAATAATGTAGCCTAATTTTTCGAATTTAAAAATTTTGAAAGCTGCTTAATTTCTAAAATTGAACAGATAGTATATGGTATAAAAAACACAAATACCTCTTCTGTTTTAATAACATTATCAGAGAGAAAATAAGGATATAGAACCAAATAAAATAAAATAAATTTTAATATGCTTAATGATATAAAGGCTGTTATTGAAGTACTTATATTATGCTCAGAAAAAAATAGTGTCGACAGATATATTGTAATGGCAATTATAAAATTAAAAGAATATGACAGTACTATAATTGAAGAATAGTCAACAAAAAAAAAATTATAAGTTGTATACTGAATTAAAAAGGCAGGTGTCAAAAAGTATAATAAATTTATTATAAAATCAAATATTCTCTTTAACATGTTAAATTCAAAGATTTTTACTTTGTTTTTTGATCATATAAACTAAAATGATAAGACCAGCAAGTGAGCAAAAAAGGGTTGGAAATTTATTTTCAGAGGATATCTTGACTTCGATCCAATTTCCAAGTTCTAACATTAAATACATCAAAACTCCAATTTGAAATGCAAGTGCTGAAAAAAAAAGCCATTTATTAGGCTGTTTTCTCATGAGAATCTGAAAATTTAGAAATCTTTTTAATTGCATTTTCCTTAGCTGATATCATAGAGCAATTAGCATTAAAAGTCGCTCCTGCTTCAACAATTAATTTTCCAATAAAAACATCACCCTCGATTATACTTGATGATTTTAAAGAGAGCGTATTAGTAATCTTTAATGATCCCTTTACTAAACCTTCTATATCTGCAGCATTACAATAAACTGTTCCATTAATCTTTCCATTTTTACCAACGATTAACTTTCCTTTAGTTTTAATCGTTCCGTCTAATTCACCATCTATTCTAAAATCTGCTTTGGATATAATATCTCCTTTAAACTTTGTACTACTTTCAATGCGACTGTACTGACCATTAATTTCTGAGTTATTCATAATCATAATAATTTTTATCAGGCCAAGCTTTTTCTACAAAAAGCTTTCTATATTGGGACGACAAAGTTATAAAATTATTTGAATCTAATAATCTTAATGTTGATTCTGGTAATTTTGCCTTTAACTCTAGTGCCTTACTCTTAGATTTGATACCATGGATTACAACAAATTGATAATCATTGTTATATGTGTCTTTTGATATTCTCCAATCATTTATTTTTAAGTTTTCAATATTTGATTTTAAGCTTTCAATTAACTCATTTTGCTCGAATTCCTTAGATCTTTTAAAGGGAAAAACCCATTTAAACTCGACCAATACTTTAGTTTTTTCCTTGAAAATATTTTTAATGAGATTTAGATCAGAATTTGCCTTAATAGCGCTTTTAGAATTTGGATATTCTAGAATTATATTTTCTAAAGCTTCTATCCAAGAGTTTTTTCCATATAACCTTCCAATGACTTGAGCTTTCAATAGTGCTGCTTTTGGTTCCCAATCAGTATTTTCAATTAAAAGTCTTATGTTTTCAAGTGTTTTTAGTGCATCTAAATATTCTCGTCTATCAAACTGCAATAAAGCTTTTAAATATAGTGATTTAGGGGTTCTAAATTCTCCAACATCAAAATTATTGGGGTCTATAAAATATTGTGCATAAACTGATTTAGGATATTTAATCAATAATTCATTTTTATAATAATTTGCTTTTTCAATAGAGTCTGATTTAAAAATATTATATAAATTATATAAAGCTGGTGTAATAAATGTAGTATCCAAATCATTATCTACTATAAATTCTAAATTCTTAATTGCTAAGTCTTTTGCCTTATATTTTTCTTTATATATAACTCCTAATTTTAGTGCTGCTTGACTATTTTTTTTAATTAAACTATCCATGAAGGTGTTTTTTGGAAGTTTTTTTACATAAAATTCTGGCGTTTCAACTTCAATTTCTGGAATCTTAAACTCCTCTAATTTTACTTTATTTTGATCTAAACCCCCATATCTCACTATAGTTTTATCTCTCCAGTTGTCAATATTCGGTCTTTTTCCCCATGTCGAAGCGTAGATCTGTTTTCCCTTTATAACTTCAGTTGGATTATAAAAATAAAAACTAGATTTATTTTTTTGTGTAAAAAAAGATTTAGAGCCATTTTTTAGTTCAATTTCTTCAATTTTATTTATTGCCGTTTCTGTTTTTTTTGATAGATAGTTTTGAAAAAACAATAATTGCTCCTCCCTGCTTAAACCCATTAAGTAAATTAGACTATCTGTCTCCTTAAATTGATTCTCATAAAATAAAATATCTGAGAGACTTTCTCTTTCCCTTAGTGCTTTTTTTTGTTTTATACTTTCATCAGGCAAAAGCGATATAAGACTGTCAAGGTACATCCCTGTTATAACATATTTTTGATTTTTTAAATTTAAATCTATTAAATTTCTATAATTTTTCTCTCTTGTTGATTGATCAATCCCATCACTGTAAAGTGAAATTGATAGATACTTTTGAGCCAAGCTGTCAATATTTTTATCCAAATAATATAATGCTATAGCTCTATTTATTGTGTGAGAAAATAATTTGTTCTCGTAGACATCTAAAAGTTCACTAATAGGTTCTATAAATGGAGTTTGATTTATATAATGTGCCAATCTTAATGAATTAATTTTTGAATTAATCCAAAATTTTCTTTTTACTTTCCAATTCATATTAACAATAGACTGATAATTAGATAAAGCAAGTTCACGATTACCAAGTCTTTCATTAATTTGAGCTGTTATATATCTGTACCTTATTTTTTGGTCAATATTTTTTTCATAATTTCCGGCACGAGTTATATAAAAATTTGCTGAGTCCAATTGTTTTAAGTTAATGAATGCTTGGGCAACAGTTGCATTTGCTAATCCATAAAAATTATTTGTATTCACCAAACTTCTTGATAAGCTTCTCAGGTTATTAATTGCAGTCTGATTGTTTTGAAGACGGATATTTGTTTTTTCTCTCCATATTCTTCCCTCGATAAAAACAGCTTCATCTATGTTATTGTCTAATAAAAAATTAAATGCTTCTATTGCAGGAAAGAATCTTCTGTCGTAATACCTTGACTTTCCGAGTAGTAAATACGCCTCATCTATCTTATTATTTTTTTCTAATCCGTTAAACTTCATGGAATGCTTTTGAATAGCCTTTACTGCTTTGTCTTCAGCTTTTTGAAACCCCGGAACTATAGTATTTTGGTCAAGTTTTTCTCCTTTTAATAGGATGGGATCTGTTTCTAGAATTTCGTAAAAATCATCTTCTAAAGTTGATTTTATTATAGATTCTCCAATTCTAAGTGCTTCTTTC
>MDTA01200452.1_pt1 | contig 64859 bp, 60 predicted proteins | sample 811151 | NCBI WGS metagenome assembly MDTA01 (sample SAMN05326648, study PRJNA326480) | marine metagenome | isolation source: seawater | place: Indian Ocean: South | collected 2010 | reverse complement strand
GTGTGAGGCGACTGATTCTTATCATCATACATTAACTCGCAATTCCCGTGGTCAGATGTCACTAAAAGTACTGAGTCTACCTTTTTTGACATTTCAATTATTTGGCCTAAGCAATGGTCTACTATTTCGCAAGCTTTAATAGCGGCACGTAGATCTCCAGTATGGCCCACCATGTCTGGATTTGCAAAGTTAGCAAGGATAAAATCATATTTCTTACTCTCTATAGCTTCGGTAAGCTTTTTGATTAGCTCTAATGCAGACATTTCTGGTTTCTTATCATAGGTCAAAACTCTTGGACTAGGTACCATTAGTCGCTTTTCTCCTGGTACAGCTCTTTCAGCACCGGCATTAAAGAAAAAAGTGACGTGAGGATATTTTTCCGTTTCGGCTATTCTAAACTGTGTTTTATTTTTTTTACTTAACCAGTCTCCTAATGTATTCTTCACCCTTTCTGGTGTGTACACGCTATTAAGGAAAGGTCTAAAGTCCTCATGATACTCAACCAAGCCACATGCCGCAACAAAATCAAAATCTTTTGGCCTATTAAACATTTTAAAATGTGGGGAAAACACTGCTTCCAAAATCTCTCGTGCCCTATCGGTTCTAAAATTTACAAAAAAAAATCCATCAGCATCCTTTGAAAACCCATTATAATTTCCAATCACTAGGGGTTCAATGAATTCGTCACTTTCATTTTTTTGATATTTAGATTTGACTCCAGAAATTGCAGTTTCAAAACGCTCACCGACTCCCTCAACCAAAAGTCGGTAACATTTTTCAATTCTTTCCCACCGATTGTCACGGTCCATAGCATAAAACCTGCCAATTAAAGTAGCTATTTTTACTCTATGATCGACATCAGCTTCGAGTGCCTCGATAATTTTTGCAGCGCTAAATGGGGGCGCATCCCGACCATCCAAGAAACAGTGTAACAACACTTTTACTCCAAACCTTGCGAATGAATTAGCTAAATACACCATATGATCCCTATGCGAATGAACTCCTCCTTCTGAAACAAGACCAACCAAATGAGCGACGCCGCCACTTGTGTGAACAGCCTTTACAAAGCTTTGAATGACTTCAACACTAATTAAAGTGTCATCTTCTATGTCTTTGTTGATCTTTGGTAGACTCATCATTACCTCTCTACCAGAACCAATTGTAAGGTGACCAACCTCAGAATTTCCAACCTGATTTTTTGTCAACCCAACAAATTCCCCATCGGCTCTCAACTTTGAATTTGGAAAATTTTTAATTAGGTAATCATAATTAGGAGTTTTACTTAGGACAACTGCATTCGCTTTTCTTGTTCCTCTAATTCCCCAACCATCCAAAATACATAAAATTGCTGGTTTATTTTTCATTTTGATTTTTCAATCCCTGTAGAATTTTTATTTACTCATTCTTTATGGTATGGCGTTCCCGATATAATGGTGCTCGCTCTATAGATCTGTTCTATCAACATCAAACGGGCCATTGCATGAGGCCATACCATCGTACCGAAACCAAGTTTGAAATCAAATTTATCTTCAAAATCATTTGGGAAACCGTGCGCTCCGCCGATAAAAAATAAAGACTCGGGATAGCCTTGATCTCTGACCTGAGATAACTTTTTTGCAAAATCGACCGAAGTAATGTTTTTTCCACTTTCATCTAACATAAATTTGTAGTTCTCTTTGGCGAATAAATTATCCTTGTGTTTCTCAAAAAAACTACTGTTTATATTATAATCAGTAAACGTATTAACTTCTACAGGGAAGAAATTTATCGCCCTACCAATCTTTTTAACCCTCAATAAATACCTATTAAAAATCTCCAATTCGGGACCCTTACGGAATTTTCCTACCACACAAAGACGAATTTTCATTTTTAAAATTTTTCTGCTTCATTGATATCTTTGGGTAAATATTGCCACATTCTTTCTAACTGATAAAAGTCTCGCACTTCCTCTCGAAAAATGTGGACTATTACATCACCGCAGTCGATTAAAACCCAATCTGCATTACGTAGACCCTCTACCCGCACCGTAGCACCGATCTTATTCTTAATACTTGATATAACCTTTTCAGCTAGTGCTAATACATGCCTATTGGAAAGGCCTGATGCAATAATCATAAAATCCGCTTGTTCCGATTTTCCATCCAATGAAATATTTACAACGTCTTCTGCTTTGTTCTCAGACAAAATATTTGTTATCACATCTACTATCAGTTTATCCTCCTTACCCTGCACTAATATATGAAAATAACAACTGCATTATTACAAAAATAAGCATTTGGCCGATTTAAATATAATGCCTGACCCACCACTAAGGCAAACCCCCTAATTGATCAGCAATTAAATTTAGAACCGCTTTTTCTTTGACTTTCCTAATAAATTTTACGTTTTCTTTCTTTTCCGTTACCTTCCACCAATCTGCGACCGTCATTCCCAATGTCAATTCTGAGTTTAATTCAATCTCTACATTAATATATTTTCCTTGATAATAATGTGGTTTCAGAAGATATGCTATTACATTAGGATCATGAAGGGGCGCTCCATCAGATCCATATTTCTTAGAGTCATACCTCCCAAAGAATTTCAATAATTCAGCAACCGCTTTTCCAGTTTTTGAACCAAGCGAGCCCACCCGAGCAATAAATTCTTTTGTCGCTAGAACCTGATGGGTCAAATCAAGCGGAATCATGACAATTGGAACCCTTGACTGAAATATCTTTGATGCTGCTTCAGGATCTACATAAATGTTAAATTCAGCTGCAGGCGTGATATTTCCTCCTTCGAAAAAGCCCCCTCCCATTAGAACGAGTTCTTTTATCATAGGAATTATTTTTGGCTCTTTGATAAACGCCAAGGCAATATTTGTTAACGGACCCAAAGCACATATGGTTATTTCTTTTCTTTTTGCAGATAGTATTGTTTCAATGATGTAATCAACTGCGTGCATTTTTGAAATTTGTGCTTTGGGTGCCGGCAGATCTGTGCCGTCTAAGCCCGTTCTACCATGAACGTGCTTTGCAGTAATCAGCTTTCTTTTTAAAGGAGTATCGGCTCCTGCATAAACACTGACATCTGATCTGCCAGCCAACTCACAAATCTTGAGCGCATTTATTGTCGTCAGCGATAACTCAACATTACCAGCTACGCATGTTATGCCTAAAACCTCTAATTCACGGGAGGCTAGCGCTAAAAGTATTGCTACCGCGTCATCTTGGCCTGGATCAGTATCTATAATTATTTTCTGTCTTATCTGATATCTCCTCACCAGTGCAGCAAACCATACAATTCTTTTGTGAACACGCTCAGGTCCTTACCAGCTTGTCGTAACTTAAAGTAATATCTTTGGTAATTGCCCCCACGTTAAATGTATAATCACCAATTTTACCAACAGGCGTTACCTCAGCAGCAGTACCTGTTAACCAACATTCTTGAAAAGATTCCAATTCACTCAATTCAATGTGCCTTTCAACAATCTTCAATCCTTTCTCTTTCAATTGTCTCATAACTGTTTGTCGAGTTATCCCATTTAAAAAACAATCTGGTTTTGGCGTATGAACAACTCCGTCTCTAACAAAGAAAACGTTTGCTCCAGTAGCCTCAGCTACGAAACCTCGATAATCAAGCATCAAGGCATCTGAACAACCTTTAGCCTCCGCCTCATGCTTTGAAACAGTGCAGATCATGTACAAACCCGATGCCTTTGCAAATGATGGAATGGTTTCCGGACTTGGGCGCTTCCATTTTGATATATCCAGTATAGCACCTTTCATTTTTGCTTCACCATAATAGGCACCCCATTCCCATGCTGCAACTGCCATATGCACTTTATTTCTCGCAGAAGCCACTCCCATATCCAACCCTGAACCGCGCCAGGCTATTACCCTGACATATAAGTCCGCTTCTGTATTGCAATCTAGAATTTGTTGCTTGGCCGCCTCTATTTGATCTACAGAGTAAGGTATAGGCATATCGAGATATTTAGCAGACTCGATCAGTCTTTCGGAGTGTTTGACACTTTCAAAAATTTTTCCCCCATAGGCACGTTCCCCTTCAAAAACAGAAGATCCGTAATGCAATGCATGAGTTAAAATATGTACTTTGGCATCCCTCCATGGTACTAAACTCCCATCCATCCAAATTTTGCCATCACGATCATCATATGGGCTCATAATCATTCTTTTCCCTACTCTTTTTGGGTTTAGCGGCTTAAAAGACAATCATATTAATTGAAGCTCTTGTTCCCTTGAATTATCACCCTGCTGAGGGAAAAGCAATATTGTAAGAACCATAGGCGCAAATTTTTCAAAAGTAAAAAATAAAACAAGACTCTAATTGATTTAAAGGCATAACAAAAATATTGGCAAAATAAGGGATAATCCTTAGGGTTGTTAAATGAAAAGCTAAGTCTTAATTTGGCAGGAAAAAATGCGGACGAAACATCTCTTGGTAATAGACGATGATAAGAGAATCAGAACTCTTTTAAAGAAATTTTTAAATGAAAGTGGTTATCGAGTTACCACCGCCGAGAGTTCTACTCAAGCCAGAGAACTTGTAAAACATATTCATTTTGATCTTCTTATACTAGATGTGATGATGCCCGGAGAGGATGGGCTTTCATTAACAAAAGATATTTCAAGGACTATCTCTGTGCCAATTTTACTGTTATCAGCTCGAGTGCAAACAAGCGAACGAATATTGGGACTGGAAATGGGTGCAGACGATTATTTAACAAAACCATTTGAACCACGAGAATTACTATTACGCGTTGAAGCTATTTTAAAGCGGAGCATAAAAGAGGTTGAACCAATTATACCTACCAAAATTTTTATTGGTAAGATGCAATATGACCCAGTTAGACAAGAGCTGTGGAAAGAGAACCGAAGAGTAAATCTTACGTCAGTTGAAATTACGCTCATGCAAATATTTGTTAGCAATTCAAAACTAGTTATAACAAGAGATCAACTTCAACGGCACATACATAATTTGAGCAAAACAGTAAAAACGACCAAACAAAGGTCTAGAAGTATCGATGTTCAAATAAAAAGGCTGAGAGAGAAAATAGAACAGGACCCAAAAAATCCAAGGTATCTAAAAACCGTTAGAGGCGCAGGGTATATGCTTGATCCTGACTAACATAAATGACAATCAGTTTTTTAATTGTTCTTCGGCGAGCAACCCCCAAACATTCTTACGCTGAGCCCAGCCACTATAGCCATCAATGGAAACCTGACACCATCTTCCGGAAACTGAAAGTAACTCAGCTATTACGCCCTTTTCTACTATTGCAATATCCGGTGACTTTATATTTGGTTTTCTTTTCAATAAAGTGCTTTCACTAATAAAAATCACAAATCGATTACCAGATAAAAGCCGCGAATGCACCCACCCGCCTTGGCCTTCGTAGTCTACCACCTGCCGCCAATTTTCATATTCTGCAATTACTTTTAAAGGTATTCCAACCATTCTGTACACCCAGTCAATTTTATAAGTTGAGCTAGGGCCTCGGCGAACATTAATTTTGTTTGATTTGGCGGAAACGAATCGAGGAATATCTAGCCCAGTGTTATCACCCTTTGTTGGATCTTTTGTTTGAGCATTAACATTTGAAATGAGCAAGAGAAGCGTAAAGCATATCAAAATCCTTGAACGGTTACCTATTTGCAATGTTATTCTCATGATAATTACAAAACTAAAACGTTTTTCATTCTATTTAAATTTAGATATAATTTGTTAATATAATAATACGGTTTTAACATTTTTCAAAGGGATCAAAAAAATTGAATAAGAGTCGTTTATCAGTTGTTGCAACTCGAAAGTTGCCTGCGCTTGTCGAAAAAAGAATGTCAGAATTATTTGAGTTCACCGGAAGACAAAACAATGACCCTATGTCACGAAAAGAGTTAATAACCAAATTAAAAACCATCGACGTATTAGTACCATCGCTTGGAGATAAAATAAATCATGAGATCCTGAATAATGCTGGTCCCAAGTTGAAATTGATTGCAAATTATGGAGCAGGCTTTGATCACATTGATGTCAAAGCAGCAATAACTAAAGGTATCACTGTTACCAACACCCCCGACGTAATTTCAAGCGACACCGCAGATTTAACAATGGCACTTATTCTTGGTGTTCATCGACGAATCTTTGAAGGTGCAAAAATTTTAGCTTCAGGATCATGGAAAGGTTGGTCTCCCACTGCTCTATTAGGCCAACGAATTGCTGGTCGCAAACTTGGTATACTTGGTATGGGCCGTATCGGCCAAGCGGTTGCGGAACGAGCAAACAGCTTTGGTTTAAGTATAAACTATCATAATAGGCGCAGATTACATAATGAGATAGAAACAAGACTGCGTGCCACATATTGGCAAAACCTGGAAGAAATGTTAAGAAATATTGATATTCTAACTATTCATGTCCCTCACACGCCAAGCACATTTCATCTTATTAACGAGAGGCGGTTAAAGTTATTATCGAGTGACTGCTTTGTAATTAATACCGCTCGTGGTGAAATAATAGACGAAAATGCTCTCACTAGGATGCTTCGATCTAACGAACTTTCAGGAGCCGGTCTTGATGTTTATGAAAATGCTATGAGTATAAACCCTAGACTAAAGGCCTTGAAAAACGTTATGCTCCTTCCCCATATGGGCTCTGCAACCTACGAAAGCAGAATTGAAATGGGTGAGAAAGTTATTATCAATATAAAAACATTCCATGATGGACATTATCCACCGAATCAAGTTCTTCCGAATATGATTTAAAAAGCTTTATTCAGCTGCACATATTTTGCAATCATTTCTTCGGTGCATCTTTATTCGTCTCATTGTACCAGTTAGTGCATCGTACAAGATCATCTCATTTAACAGCACTTTTCCGGCTTTGGTTAAGTATTTGATCGACTCGCTAGCCATAAGCGTACCTATTACTCCCGCCAATGGACCAAAAACGCCCGCATGAGAACAATTTTCATGAGTGGTAAAATTTTTAGCTTCTGGGAAAAGACACTCGTAACAAGCCAAACCTTCATTAGAATGATGCAAACTTAAATATCCATCCCATTGATTTATCCCCCCTGACATCAGAGGTTTTTTTAAATTAAAGCAACTACTATTAACCAAGTATCTAGTTTTCGTATTGTCAGATCCATCTATTACAAGGTCATAGTTAACTATAATATGATCAACATTATTCTCCGATAAAGCAAACGCATAGCCTTTAACTTCGGTATTTGGATTTAGTTTCCGCAGCTTATCTTCCACGGTCTCAACCTTACCCTTACCCACATCGCTTGACATGAAGATAATTTGTCTTTGTAGATTAGATAAAGAGACTTCATCAAAGTCAATTACACCAATTTGACCGACACCCGACGCTGTCAAGTACAATAAGATTGGAGAGCCAAGGCCTCCCGCACCAATTACAAGAACTCTAGAAGCAGACAGTCGCCTTTGTCCCACTCCACCAATGTCCGGTAGAATAATATGGCGCGAATACCTCTGTATTATTGATGATCCCATCAGATGTAACCTTTTTAAGAGACAGTTCGGTTACAATTAAAATATGGGTCACTCGCAAAACAAACCATTACTTTTCCCTTTAATTCTCTCCAGTAGAACCAAAACCATCTTGATTTCTTGATGTTTCCAATAAAGAAGTAACCAAACTGAATTCAACCTTCATCACTGGTGCTATAATGATTTGCGCAATCCTCGAAGAATGCTTTATAACATAAGGTTCCGAACCCAAATTAATTAGAAGAATTCCTATAATACCTCTGTAATCGCTATCTACAGTGCCAACGCCATTCGCCAGAACAATACCAAACTTATGGGCTAGTCCCGACCTAGCTCGGATTTGTCCCTCAAAGCCTTCGGGAATTCCCATCATAAAGCCACTTGAAACTAATGCTCGTTCTCGAGGCAACAATTTAAGCCCATTTACTCGCATGTCCTCTGTTAGGTAAGCGCGCATGTCCAAGCCCACAGCACCAGAAGATTGGTAAGACGGTATTGGAAAGTCCAGATCAGTTCCGGCAGCCCGCATAATGGGTATGTTCAGCTTCATCCTATCTCACAAATTATCCGCTCTACTAATAGATTTGCAAAATCCACTTTAGACATTCGCGGAAAAGCTTTACGCTCGTTTTTATTTATTAAAGTTATTTCAGTTTCTAGACCTCCCATAACTCCATATTTTGCACTGACATCATTACTAAGTATCCAATCACAATTTTTTTTCTTTAACTTCATTGCAGCATTTTCCAAAAGTTTATCCGTTTCTGCAGAAAACCCAACAATTAACCGAGGACGCCTTTTGGACTTCCCAAGATGTTCCAAGATATCAGGGTTTTTCACAAAATCTACGATTAATTTATCATCAGATTTATCCTTTTTTATCTTGTTTGAAAATTCCTTTTTTGGACGCCAATCTGAAACAGCCGCTGCACAGATGGCAACGTCATAAGGTCCATTTTTTTCCACAGCATCAAGCATATCCAAAGCGCTAACAACTTTAATAAGTCTTGCTCCATCTGGCGGACCGACGTTAACGGGGCCGCTTACAAGTACGACTTGTGCCCCAGCTTTAATTAGAGAGTTCGCAATTGCCGTGCCTTGTATTCCTGAGGACCTATTCGATATATACCTGACAGGATCAATTGCCTCCTCTGTCGGTCCAGAAGTAACCAATATTCTTTTCCCAGCAAGTGGTCTTACTTGTTTGTGATCCAATTCAGTTTTTATAGCTTCAACAATTGATTCTAAAGCCGCCATTCGACCATAACCATATTCACCGCACGCCAGTTCGCCTTCCACCGGCCCTACAAACTTAACCCCATCTTCAATTAATTGTGCGACGTTCCTTTTTGTAGCATTATGCTCCCACATCCTTACATTCATCGACGGGGCAACCAAAACTTTTTTGTCCGTTGCCAGCAAGACCGTACTTGCCAAATCATCCGCAAGGCCATTAGCAAATTTTGCCAATATATTTGCAGTAGCCGGTGCAACGACAACTAGCCCGGCCGCTCGCGACAATTCAATATGGCTAAAGTTCATTTCTGACTCGACGTCAAACATCTCGCTGGCTACTTTTTCTCCAGAAATTACAGAAACCGATAAGGGAGTAACAAAGTTTTTTGCTGCCTCCGTCATCAGGGGTAATACTGAAATACCCTCTTTATTCAAAAGTCGAATAAGTTCCAAACTTTTGTATGCAGCTATTCCACCACTTATTACCAATAATATTTTTTTTTCTTGTTTTTTCATAGAATTTTTTCAACAATATTTCACTAAATGGCTTACCTAAGAATTAACCCCTCACCTATAAATAGAATTAACAAATTTATCAATCTCAACAAATTCCCTGAAAGGCTTATATTCTACAGCCATTTAATTCAGGTCTAATTAAATAAGACTCGCCTACATGCCATCAAAAAAATTTAATTACTTTTAAAAGTCCGTGATGTAACTTCCAACAACATCTAGGTCAGATCCCAAACCCCGAACTGCTCCTCCAAAAGTTCCACAACCAGAGAGTGATGAAATTATAGCCAAAACCATAAGACCCAAAAAAATTCTCATCTTCATACCTCCATCTGCCTTTAGTCCTTAAAATATAAATTCACGCTTTTAGCTACTAAGATTGCTTTTTATCGCACAAACACATTTTAAGGTTTAACCTTTCTTGATTTGTATGTGCTTGCTATCTAACGAATCTTCGAATTCGAATCTATCAAGTTTTACTGCACGCTGTGATGCCTTTTTAGCAGAGATTTTAATATCTTCAACATCTTTAGACGCTAATTCAAAATGCCTGTTCAAATTGCTAGCTCTCAACTCTAACCTTTCTACATCTTTTTGCAACATGCCTAACTCTGTTCTAATATGACTTGCTTGCTCTCTCATTCGAGCATCTTTTAAAATGGACCTCATTGTATTTAATGTGGCCATGCAAGTAGTAGGGGAAACAATCCAAACACGCGCCGCAAATCCCTCTCGAATAACTTCAGGGAAGTTTGAATGTAATTCTGCGTAAACAGCCTCAGATGGGATAAACATCAGAGCACCATCAGCAGTCTCACCATCAATTATATATCTTTCCGCTATTGCCTTTATATGGCCCCGCACTATTCCTCTAAAGTTTTGCTGAGCTCTGGCCTTTTCAACTGTGTTATCTGCAGCACGAAGAGCTTCATATGCCTCTAAAGGGAACTTACTATCAATAGAAATTGATCCTGGTGGATTTGGCAAATGAAGTAAGCAATCTACTCTTTTTCCATTTGACAAAGTCATTTGGAAAGAAAATGAGTCAGATGGAAGTGCTTGAGAAACTATATCATTAAGTTGTATTTCACCAAATGCTCCACGAGCCTGTTTATTTGATAAGATATCTTGTAAACTCAAAACACTCCCAGAAAGTTTTTCAATTTTGGTCTGAGCCTCATCAATTGTTGTTAATCTTTGCTTTAGTTCCCCGAGTGTGTGAGCTGTTTTAGTCGCAGCCCCGGACAAATTTTCAGCTACCTCCTTCTGAACTTCTGTCAATCTAATATCAACGCTTTTAAGCATCGCAGCAGTTCCAGCTGTTTGGGTTTCTGCTATGCTTTTAAGTCTACCTTCTAGTTGCTGTTGACTATCAGAAACTTTGTTTAATGTTTTGACTAGATCAGATACAATTTCAAGGTTAACTTTTTTTCCCTTGTGAAAGTTGTTAAAAAAAATAATTCCGACTGCCGCCGCCACGAAGACTGAAAAGAAACCTAAAATAAGATCAATGTTGTTTTCCATTATACGATTATTTGCGTCCAAAGAGTTTTTCTATATCACTTAATTTCAACTGAACGAACGTAGGTCTACCGTGATTACATTGAGCCGAAAACGGTGTAGATTCAATTTGACGTAAGAGCTCATTCATTTCATCTGCTTTCAGAAGTCTTCCTGCTCTAACTGAGCCATGGCAAGCTATTCTCGAGATAATTGCATTGACTCGGTTTTCTATAGTATCACTAATCCCAATTTCGATTAATTCTTCTAAAATCTCTTCTATCAAACTTTTAACATTCTCACAGCCAATGATTGCCGGAATGCTCCGCACGCAAATAGCTGAATTTCCAAAATTTTCTACGTTGAAGCCAACTTCTTTCATTGTGTCTGAAAATTCTAATATCACTTCGTGTTCGTTACCGGACAATTCAATGATTTCCGGTATCAGCAATGATTGCGACTCCACCTTTCTATTTTTAAAATCAGATTTTAGTTTTTCATATGTTATACGCTCGTGTGCTGCATGCTGATCCACTATAACCAGACCGGCTTTGGTTTGAGATATAATGTAGTTTTCATGTAGCTGAGCCTTTGCCACTCCCAAAAGTAGTTCCGTTTCATCAGCTATTTCAAGATTTGGTTCTTCATCAACCCTAGCTGAGGGCAAATCCATCTCCTCAGAGAATGTTTTTTGGTACGGCTTATTTTGATTTAATTCAAAATAATTGCTGGCACCATAGTTGCTCTCGTAATGCGAGTTATGTTTAGTCGGTTTTGAGGAGAAAAACCTCAATGTTTTTGCACTAAGATTACTATTCTGTTTCAAACCCTTCTGCAAAAGCCCGTTTTTTACGCCCTTAACTATTAAACTTCTGACATCTGATGGTTTTTTGAATCTTACTTCAGTTTTCATCGGATGAACATTAACGTCAACTAATTTTACATCACACCAGAGATTAATTACTGCTATCGGATGCCGTCCTTTAGCCATAAAGTCAAAATATGCCGCCTTTAAAGCACTGAACAGATCTTTATCCTTTACAGATCGGCCATTTATATAAAAATATTGATGTCTTGTAGATGCAACTGTATTTGATGGTAATGAGATATAACCAAATAATTCATATCCTTGGTAAGCCTCTTTTATTTCAATTGCGCTTTCAGAAAAGCCCGTACCAAGAAGATTCTCGATCCGCTTAAAATAAATGTCACTACCTTCCTCCGTTGGCAGATCAATAAAAACTTTATTTTTCTTAGTTGTTATCTCTTGAAGAAAGAAGGCAACCTCGGGATTGGCCAAAGCTAGCCGTTTTACAATATCAAAAATTGCCTGGGTCTCTACTTTATCTGTGCGTAGGAATTTTAATCTTGCGGGAGTAGAATAAAACAAGTCACGGACCTCTACGGTTGTTCCACTCTTTTGAGATGTTGGTTTGATCTCTTTCGTTTTCCCATTCTCGGCAGTTAATTTAATTCCTTCGGCTTCACCTCTTGCCCTCGAGCTAAGGTAAAATTTTGAAACAGAAGAGATAGAGGAGAGAGCTTCTCCACGAAATCCCAAAGTTCTTATATTTTCTAAATCATTTTGTTTGATTTTAGATGTCGAGTGACTTTTTATAGCCAAATTTATTTGATTTTTCTTGATTCCCCAGCCATCATCAACCACTTTAATTAAACTTTTTCCACCATGCGCAAAAGTGATCTGAACCGAATTTGCTCCTGCATCTAATGAGTTTTCGATTAATTCTTTAACTACGGCGGCCGGTCGCTCGATTACCTCACCTGCAGAGATCTTGTTAATAGAAACTTCATCTAATTCAATTATTGGCTGTTCCCAAGTATTGAGTTGCCGATTATTTACGAATTTTAATTTTTTCGACTGGTCCATAATCTACGCTATAATAATGTTTCGTGTCAGTAATGTAAGGTTAGTTAACATATATTTGGCCACCTATTGTTCACCCTAAGCTATCTCCTTTTTATTATAAAATATCAAACCGAAAGCACCAATAAAAATTGCTATATCTGCAAAATTAAAAGAAAATGGATTACGAAAACCGCAGCAACTCATGTTCAAAAAATCGGCTACAGCACCAAAAATTATCCTATCAATGACATTCCCCAATGCTCCACCTATTATCAAAGCTACACATACTCGAATAAAGGTATCTTTGTTTGACAAAACCCACCAGTATAGGGCTAAACAAATTACTATCGATAGAATAATAAGACTTACTCGTGAAATATTTCCTCCGTACCCAAATAAACCGAAATTAATTCCTTTATTCCAAGCCATTCTAAAATTGATGAACGGACTAATAACATCGATTGCAAGTTTCTCTTTCAAATTCAAGAAATGTACTACATAAAATTTAGATATTTGATCAATTATCAAGGTAGCTAGGACTATTGTATAAAGCTTAGCCAAAAAGACCTCCGTAGCGTAAAATATGATTTAAGACTAACTTTAAATAGAAAACACTTACGTCGTCAAACTCTAAAAGCACGCAAAATCAAATACATTTTTTAGCTTTTTAGTAAAACATCTTGAAAAATTGTCAGCTAGCCATTAAACGATACGGTGGACAGGTGGCCGAGTGGCTGAAGGCGCTCCCCTGCTAAGGGAGTGAGGGGGCAACTCCTCCGTGGGTTCGAATCCCATCCTGTCTGCCAGCCTACTGTTAGCTAGCTTTAGAAGCACGCCGATTAAAAATGTCGTGACAGATTAACCATAAATCTTTAGCCTGTAGCAAAAATGAATTTGATAAGATCATGAAGAGTAATTTGTACCAATTGATTTATTGTTCAAGGCCATTTGGGTTCGATAACTCTGTTTTGAACAGTTTGTTAATCGACTCCAGGGAGGCCAACCTTCTTAACAATTTAACCGGGGCATTAATATGTAGATCAGACCTTTATTTACAACTTTTAGAGGGCCCAGAAGAAAAAGTTTTAGAAACCTTTAGTAGAATTAAGCGGGATGACAGGCATGTCGAAGTAAATATACTGCGTAAGACCCAGTCTAGCGAGCGCCTATTTCCTAATTGGGCGATGAAAGATGATCCTGTTCATAGTTGGATGTGGTCAAGAGATGAGGTTGCTCGAGGCGTTGTTCTAAAAGCCTCTCAGCAGGAAATACTCGACGTTTTTTGCAAAATTGCCATAAAAAAAATTTACTAATATAGGTTACTAACATTAGTAATGTCAGTAAGTTTGCGTAAAAAGAGACCATAAAACCTTTTTAACAAAGTTTTTCCATTGTTTTTTAAAATTGTTTCTTATTCGCTTATTTCGTTTAAAAAAAGTCGGGATGTAAGCTGGTTTGCATCAATTTGTAACGCCAAAAGGCATGGCTTTTTCAACTGTAAACAGCGTCTAAAAGCGGGCATAAAATCTTCGGTTCTTGAAATAGTTTCAGAGTGAAGGCCAAGCGCAATTCCAAACGCTTCAAAATTTGGGTTTACCAAACTAGTAGCGACTACCCGACCAGGGTACTTCATTTCCTGATGCATTCGGATTGTGCCATACGAATTATTATTAAAAACAAGAATAATTAGTGGCGTAGCATACTGAACTGCCGTTGTTAGCTCCATTCCTGACATCATAAACCCCCCATCCCCTACTAAGCCAACAACCAGACGATCCTTATACAGGAGCGAAGCGGCGACTGCCGCCGGAATAGAATACCCCATTGTTCCACAAGTTGATCCGACTTGTCTCCTTCTTGGACTAAAATTCAAAAACCGTTGAGGCCATCCTGTATGATTTCCAGCATCCAGCGTAACGATAGCATTTTCTGGTAGTTCTTTGTCCAGATCACTAAAAATTTTTCCCAAATCTAAATTACCCTCGTAACCTGGTGGATTAATATCGAAAAGATGTTCGGACCGCAAACTTTTACACCAGGCAATCCATCTTTTTGGTTTATTAATATTGATCTCAGCAAGTAACTCAGCGATATTTGTTACACTGGAATTTATTCCAAGCGTTGGGGCATAGACTTTTCCAATTTCATTCGCATCTGGGTGAATATGAACTAATTTTTGGTTCAGATTTCCCGGGCGAATTACCTGATAACCCTGTGTAGTCATCTCACCCATCCTAGCGCCCAAGACAATAAGTAAGTCGGCTTCCTTTAACCTCTTTAATAAAGTTGGAGAGACAGATGTACCAAATGAACCACAGTAAATTCGGGACTTATTATCTACAAGATCTTGGCGGCGGAAACTGGTCGTAACCGGTATATCATGTTCAAGCGCAAAAGCCTGTAACTGATCACTCGCACAAGTTGTCCAACCAGACCCACCTAGTAAGATTAAGGGTTTATTACAATCTTCAAAAAGTAGCTCAAGAGACGGTATAATATTTTTTGGGGGCGCAGATTGGGTATGTTTTGAAACAACATAGTCTAACGTATCTGCTTCTTGTGCCAAAATGTTTTCAGGCACAGCCAGCACGACAGGTCCCTTCCTACCCGAGAGGGCTGTATTGAACGCTCTGTTAACATATTCTGGAATCCTGTTTATACAATCAATTTGAGCACACCATTTCGCAATTCCAGAAAACATTAATTTATAATCTATCTCCTGAAAAGCCTCCCGATCTTTATTATCTTGTGAAACTTGGCCAACAATAAGGATCATCGGTGTACTGTCTTGATAGGCAATGTGAACACCTACAGAAGCATGACAAGCTCCCGGACCACGAGTTACAAGTGCTACGCCTGGTTGTCCGGTTAACTTCCCATACGCTTCAGCCATATTGGCTGCCCCGGCTTCATGTCTTGCATTATATATTTTAATTTCCTCTGGTACGTCATACAGAGCATTTAAAATATCCAAATAACTCTCACCTGGCACGCAAAATACGCTGTTAGTGCCACGTAGCCGCAACTGATCTACTAAGATTTTTCCACCGTTTCGCAAAGCGCCTCCAATCTAACGTTCTAATAAACTCATTTTAGCCAAGACCCAATTTTACTGAAGATTATAGTGTCGTTACCGAATCACATTAGCTTGCGATGAAAAAACTCTCAAGAATTACAAGTTCATTTGTTAATATTTTGAACAAATATTTTTCATTGATATTTGCATTTAAAGCCTCACTGATGTTAGCCTAACGAGACATTAGAAACTTTTAGGTAAAATTGTGAAAATATTAAAGATTGGTGTAATTGTTACACTGCTTGGATGTTCCTCATCCAGCTCGGACAATTTAATGACGGTAGTTAACTATTCTGGGCCTCTGGTAGTCGGGATAGCAGCTACAAAAGCGTTTGGAGCAGGAAAATAATAATCTATTTTCCGAGGTTTCAGAAAAATTAGTCGAATTTCTAAAAAAAGCTTTCATTTTCCGATAATCTTGTCAAAATGAAGGGGGTAGCTCACTACGGGCACCGGGGGGATTGAATAATGTATACAAATGAAGCTGCTTCGCAGTTCGACAATAAGTCATTGGACTTGGCTCTTCTGGCTTTAGAAGAACTAGCAAGCCGAAAATCACACGAACTCAAAGTATATACGCAAAAAGATTTTTCGAAATTTTGTAATGCAATAATTGCTCAAGATGACCAACTACAAATTGATATCATAGAGAACCTTATAAAAAAAGGTATTTCTCTCGAAACAATTTACGAAATATTAATTCCAGAAACGGCTGAAAATTTAGGTGATCTTTGGAAAAAAGATAAACTGTCCTTTGTTGAAGTTAATATTGGATCACAACGGCTTCACCGACTAACTCGAATTTATGAGAACAGATACCTTGGGCCTATGTATTTGGGTACAGACGGACCAAATATATTGATGATTCTCCCAGCTGGCGAGATTCATACGTTAGGCCTAATTACCGCATCAGGTATTTTCAAGAAATATGGGGCAAATCCGTATATCGCAGTAGGTTATAAACTAGCTGATATAATATCACTTATTGAGTCCAAACCGTTTAAAATTGTTGGTATCTCAGTTTCTAACACAGAAAATCTTGATAATGCTGTAGAAATTGCAAAAATTATAAAATCATCAATAAAGCAAAAAATACCCTTAATATTGGGTGGCCACTCTATAAAAACGAATAAAATAAAAAAAGCTCGGCTGAAAGTGTTCGATCTTGTTACTGCAAATCCAGAGGAGGTATTAACAGCATACGACGTACAATAAGAGCGAAAGAAAAATAAAACAAACGGCTTTTTAGACTAAATTTGTTATAAAGCAACCAATCTTACACTTTTATCCACAGAAGATTTATATTTATCAAAGTTTGCCGAAAACATTGCCACAAGTTTCGCTGCCTGCTTATCGTACAAGCCAGGATCCTTCCAAGTATTTCGAGGGTTTAAAAGTTTTGAGTCCACAAATGGTATCGATAATGGCACCGAAAAACCGAAGTTTTTATCCTCATTAAATTGGCTTTTACTCAAAGACCCATTTAGTATACCTCTTAAAACTGACCGAGTATATGCTAGTGGCATTCTTTCCCCAGCTCCGTACGGTCCACCTGTCCAACCAGTATTTACCAACCAACATTTAGCATTATATTTCTCTATCTTATTTTTTAATATTTCACCATAAATTTCAGGCCTTAATGGCAAGAAAGGCGCTGCAAAACATGGAGAAAAGGTTGGTTCCGGCTCAATGACCCCTGTTTCTGTCCCCGGTACTTTTGAAGTAAAGCCTGAAAGAAAATGATATATAGCCTGCTCTGAAGAAAGACTGGCTATTGGAGGCAGCACTCCAAAAGCATCACATGTAAGAAATATAATATGTTTGGGCGCACCACCCTTTCCGGTTTCAGAAGCATTTTCAATAAAACTTAAAGGATAGGCAGCCCTCATATTAGGCGTTAAAGTGTCATCAGTATAATTGATCTCCAAAGTATCTGGATCAAAAATCATATTTTCAACAACCGTTGAAAATTTTGTCATTGTGGAAAAAATTTCTGGTTCGGAGACGGCACTTAAATTGATAGTTTTCGCATAACATCCCCCTTCGAAATTGAAAACACCGTCATCAGACCAACCATGTTCGTCATCACCAATCAAAATACGATCTGAGTCCTGTGAAAGCGTAGTCTTGCCAGTTCCGGATAGGCCAAAAAAAATGGCCATCTCTTTTTGATCGCCGACTGCATGATTAGCCGAACAATGCATCGGCATCACCCCTTTTTTGGGGAGTATATAATTTAAAATTGAAAAAACACCTTTTTTATTTTCACCGGCATACTCAGAACCACAAACAAGAACCATTTTTTCTTTAAAATTTATTGCTATCACCGTCTCACTTCTTACTCCATACTTTCTTGGATCAGCTTTAAAAGATGGACAATTAATAAGGGTAAAATCTGGTATAAACTTCTCAAGGTCAATATGTTGAGGCCGCCTTAACAAGTGCCTAATGAACAATCCATGCCAAGCTAATTCGTTTATTAATCGGACATTAAATTTATGTTCATGACTTGCACAAGCAAATAAATCTTGTACAAAATAATCCGCTTTTTTCATATGAACAGAAATATCATTGTATAACTTATCAAAATTTTTGGGGGTCATCTGTCCATTTCTTTCCCACCAAATTTCATCTTTTGTTTCAGCATCCATCACAATAAACTTATCTTTTGGCGACCGCCCTGTATGCTTACCGGTATTGACTAACAAAATTCCACCTATTCCTAGAGTTCCCTCTCCTCGCTCAACTGCCTTTTGCATTAATGAAGCTTCATTTAAATTGAAAAACACGGACTTAGCGCCCTTTAAAGCTGACGGCGTTATACTATCTGAAATATTTGCTGGCACTTTATTCATAATTGCCTTTCTTTCGCCCAAAAAACAAACGTGAAAGACTTACTCTTTGAAAAAATCGGTAGGCGAGGCCCCGCTAAACTGGACAAAAACTAAAGTTGGTGAGCCCAACAGGATTCGAACCTGTGACCCACTGATTAAAAGTCAGTTGCTCTACCAACTGAGCTATGGGCCCATCTCTTATTCTGGGATAGGCTTTACACCATAAATCGTCAAGACTATATTTTAAAAAATTGCGTTTTTTTCTTATTATCGCTTTTCTATATTTTTTGTTATACCGTGCGAGTAAGAAGCATTACAGCTATTTTTACAAGAGGACATAGAAATTATTAAAATTATGGAAAATATTCGATTCGTAAAAATGCACGGCTTAGGAAATGACTTTGTCATCATTGACTCAAGAGAGAAATCTATTAGTTTGCAGCCCGAGCTTATTAGGGAACTTGCCCATAGAAATTGTGGAGTCGGCTTTGATCAACTCGCTATAATATTTAAAAGTAATGATAAGAAAGTTGATGAGTACCTAAAGTTCTGGAATTCCGATGGGTCGCCATCCCTCACGTGTGGAAACGCTACTCGATGTATCGCTCAATTGCTTATGGATGAAAAAAGAGTACAATCGCTCAAGTTGTTAACCGACCATACAATATTACATTGCAAACAGGACAAGGATGGTGAAATTTTTGTCAACATGGGTAAGCCAAACTTTGTCTGGTCAGATATCCCTCTCGCACACAAATGCAATACCTTAAAGTTACCCCTTGAAGGAGAACCCGTGGCCACAAATCTTGGAAATCCTCATTGTACATTCTTTGTAAAAAATCTAAACAATTTTGATATCGTAGAATTCGGCAAAAAGTATGAAAAACACCCACTTTTCCCAAAAAAAACAAACATTCAACTGGCCGAGATAATAGATGCCGGCCGCATTAAAGTTAAGGTTTGGGAACGAGGTGTAGGCTATACGATGTCCTCGGGATCATCTTCTTGTGCAGTGGCTGTCGCTGCAGCACGCAAAGGTTTATCAGGTCAAAATAATAAAATTCTGTTAGACGGTGGGGAGTTAGACATCAATTGGGGTAATGATGGTGTTTGGATGTCAGGAAAAACAGCTCACGTTTTTGATGGAGTAATTTCCAGAAAATTTCTATCTAATTGGAAAGATTATTATGATGGGTAAAATAAATATTAAAACCTTAGGCTGTAGACTAAACACTTATGAGTCCGAGGCATTACGAATAATGTCTGAAAGTGAGGGGCTGGACGATACTACAATAATAAACTCGTGCGCAGTAACATCAGAAGCTGTTAAAAAGGCAAAAAAAACCGTTCGAAAAGCACGGCGAGCCAACCCAAATAATCTAATTGTTGTAACTGGCTGCGCTGCTCAAACAGAACCTAAAACATTCGCAAATATGGAAGAAGTTGATTTAGTCGTTGGAAATAAAGAAAAACTTTCTCCAACTACTTGGCGTAACCTAAAGAATAGAGCAATGGCGGATCAATTTTCAAAAATACGCGTGGGCGACATAATGAAAGTGTCAAAGGTAGACCCATTAAAAATAAGTAAACTGGCAGACAGATCTCGTGCTTACGTTCAAATACAAAATGGATGTGATCACCGATGTACGTTCTGTATAATACCTTTTGGTCGAGGAAACTCAAGGTCTGTCACGGCCGAGTCAATAATCAGTCAGATCAGAAAATTTGTAAACAATGGCTTTAATGAAGTTGTCCTGACAGGCGTCGATATTACATCTTGGGGTAATGATCTTTTCTCGAAACCAAAGCTCGGAAGTTTGGTAAAATGTATACTTAATAAAGTACCAAACCTACCAAGGTTGCGTTTGTCCTCTATTGACTCGATTGAAGTTGACTCTGAATTAATTGACATTATTTTACACGAACAAAGGTTAATGCCCCATTTACATCTATCTTTGCAGTCAGGAGATAATCTTATTCTAAAAAGAATGAAACGTCGCCACAATAGAGAGACTGCCATAAAATTCTGCAATAATATCCTTAGTTCTAGACCGGAAGTAACTTTTGGTGGCGATATCATAGCAGGCTTCCCAACGGAGACAGAGTATATGTTTGAAAATTCTCTGCGTTTAGTAACTGAATGTCATTTGACTTGGTTACACGTTTTTCCGTTCTCAGCGAGACAAGGAACGCCAGCTGCAAAAATGCCAAAAGTTAGTGATGACAAAATCAAATCTAGAGCAAAAAGACTTCGTGAACTAGGAAATATGCAAATTAAAAAACATCTCGATTGCAATGTTGGAAAGATGCAATCTATTCTTGTTGAAGGGAAAGGAAAGGGAAGAACAGAGAGTTTTGCAGAGGTACTTTTAGACTGTCACCTCAAACCTGGCACTATTGCTAAACTGATTGTGAAATCACACAATGGAACTCAACTTATCAGTTAGAATAACTAAAATTAATTCCTTTTATTTCGATTGAACCATAAGCTGTCTCGATGCTTCCCCTAAAGCTATGCCGGCACTAACGGCAACGTTTAAAGAACGACCGCCACCTAACATGGGAATACAAATACGGGCGTCGGCTTGCTCTGCTACGAATGATGGTACTCCTGAACTTTCGTTTCCAAGGAGGATATGATCATTTTCATGAAAGTTAAATGTCCAGAGTGAATTTTTAACCTTTGTTGTCAGCAGAATCAATCGCGTGCTTTCCATTTTCCTTGAACTTTCTTCTAAGTACTTTCTAAAATTCGCATAAGTTTTCAAGACCCCAAACTCTTGATAGTCCATTGCCGCTCGCTTTAAAGCTTTAGAAGAAAATGGGAATCCACATGGCCTAATGACATGAAGAGGAACACCAAAGCAAGCGCATAACCTCAAAATTGTTCCCATATTTTGTGCTATTTCGGGTTGGAACAATGCGACATTAAGTAGCAAGCGATCTTTAAGTTTTTCCATCTATTTTCCTCTTTAACTGCGTCTAAAAGTCTCTGGTAGGCCTTGTTTGAAGATAACGTATTGAAAAAATCTCTGGAACACTTTAATTGATACGATAGTAAGGGATGAAAGACTAGTCCGAAAACGGGGAAGTTTGTCAAAACCAGGAGAATTTTAATGTCTGATAAAGATCAAGACCAAGGGTCTCGTCGTGATTTTTTATATGTTGCAACAGCAGCAGCTGGAGCCGTAACAGTGGGTGCTACCATTTGGCCATTAATCAACCAAATGAATCCGTCGGCTGACGTACAGGCTCTTGCCTCAATCGAGGTAGACGTTGCCGGGTTAGAGCCGGGTTCTCAAATAACGGTTAAATGGTTGGGTAAACCTGTATTTATCCGCAGAAGGACTAAAGAGGAGATTGATGCGGCTCGGGCTGTCGATATTAGCTCTCTACCTGATCAAAAATCTGAAAATGCAAATAAGGGTGAGTCTGATGCTTCTGATATAAATAGAACGCTCGATGAAAAGGGCGAATGGCTTGTTATGATAGGCGTGTGCACTCATCTCGGTTGTGTTCCATTAGGAGATGCGGGGGAGTTTGGAGGCTGGTTTTGCCCATGCCACGGTTCACATTATGATACGGCTGGTAGAATTAGAAAAGGACCAGCACCACGAAATTTAGACATTCCAATAGCTGAATTCGTCAGCGATGACATAATAAAGTTAGGTTAGGAGAAAACTATGGGTGGAATTCCACACGATCCGTATGAGCCAAAGCCGGGATTTCAGACCTGGCTTCACAAAAGACTGCCCATTGGCGGTTTAATCTATGACACTTTAACTATCCCAACGCCAAAAAATCTTAATTGGATGTGGATCTGGGGAATAGTTCTAACGTTTTGCTTGGTCCTGCAGATTGTAACTGGAATCATACTAGTGATGCATTACACTCCTCACGTTGACCACGCATTCGACAGCGTGGAGCATATTATGAGAGATGTTAATGGGGGCTGGGCAATCAGATATATTCACTCAAACGGAGCCTCACTGTTTTTCATTGCTGTCTATTTTCATATCTTTAGAAGCTTATATTATGGCTCTTACAAACCTCCGAGGGAAATTACTTGGATAATAGGTATTTTAATTTATTTGGCAATGATGGCAACTGGCTTTCTGGGTTATGTTTTACCTTGGGGACAAATGTCATTCTGGGGGGCTACGGTGATTACCGGTCTGTTTGGCGCTATTCCAGTAATTGGAGAACCCTTACAAACCTGGTTACTGGGAGGGCCTGCTGTAGACAATGCCACCCTTAATAGGTTTTTTAGCTTGCATTATCTACTACCGTTCATAATTGCAGGATTGGTAATCGTTCACATTTGGGCCTTTCATACCACCGGAAACAATAATCCAACCGGTATAGAGGTGCGTCGATCATCTAAGGCGGAAGCTGAGAAAGATACAGTGCCTTTCTGGCCCTACTACGTTATAAAAGACTTGTTCGCCTTGGTAGTAATTTTGATTATATTTGTAGCAATCGTAAGTTTTATGCCTAACTATTTAGGCCATCCGGATAATTACATTCAAGCGAATCCACTTGCAACGCCGGCACACATAGTTCCTGAATGGTATTATCTACCCTTTTACGCTATTTTAAGAGCATTTACGGCCGACGTTTGGGTTGTACAAGCAGCCTCATTTCTAAGCGGAGGTGTAATTACTGCAAAGTTTTTTGGCGTGCTTGCTATGTTTGGAGCAATAGCAATCATCGCCTTTGCACCAATTTTAGATACCTCTTCGGTTAGATCAGGCCGCTACAGACCCCAATTTAAATGGTTCTTTTGGCTTTTAGTAGGTGATTTCCTTTTGTTAATGTGGTGCGGTGCTATGCCGGCAGAAGAACCATATGCAACAATCTCGTTAATTGGTTCCACGTACTGGTTCGCTTACTTTTTAATCATTCTACCAATCCTTGGTCTTACAGAAACACCCAATGAACAGCCAAAGACAATAGAAGATGACTTTGAAGCACATTACCCTAGGGTAAAAAGTCCTGCAGAATAAACGAAGTATAAGGAAACCTAATGTTTAAGAACAAAGCCTTTTTAGTAATTGCAGTATTTCTTGCATTTTCAAATAATCTCTATGCTGCAGGAAAATCAGCAAAAAAGGTTGAAGACATAGATTTTAACTTTGAAGGTATATTCGGCACCTATGACCGAAATCAACTGCAACGTGGGCTCCAAGTCTATACAGAAGTTTGTGCTGGTTGTCATGGTTTAGAGCAAGTGGCATTTAGATCACTTGGAGACCCAGGGGGACCCGAGATGGAGCCAAAACAAGTAAAAGCTTACGCAGAATTATATGAAGTTTTTGATAACGAGCTTGACGATTATAGAGCTGCAATTCCTTCTGACAAATTTCCTTCATCTGGTATTGAAAATGCGCCGGACTTAAGTCTGATGGCTAAGGCTAGAGCGGGGTTTCATGGCCCATATGGAACAGGTATCAATCAATTGATAAAAGGAATGGGTGGACCAGAATATATTGTTAGCCTTCTGCTCGGATTTAATGAGGAAGAAAAGGAACAGGCAGGTTCAGTGCTATATGGAAATGATATATATCCCGGAGGGTGGATTGCAATGGCCCAACCACTTTGGGGAGACGATGTTGAATACATGGACGGGACAGAAGCAACTGTCGAGCAGGAAGCTGAGGATGTTGCCGCATTTCTAATGTGGACAGCTGAACCCAAGCTAAACGCCCGAAAAGAATTTGGATTCACGTCAATATTATTTTTAACAATATTAGGTGGGCTATTATATCTCACAAATAAAAGACTTTGGGCTCCCCATAAAGGTAAAATCAAGTCTTAGTTTAGTAAATAATAGTAGAATATATTGTTAACCTCCTTATAATAAGGCAGGAAAATTAAGTTTAATCATGTCAATAAATAGCTTTGGTCATATATTTAGAGTAACAACGTGGGGAGAAAGCCACGGGCCTGCAATTGGAGCAACTGTCGACGGCTGCCCTCCTGGAATTAAAATTTCAGAAAACTTTATTCAAACTTTTCTTGACAGGCGCAAACCAGGACAGAGTAAATTCACAACTCAAAGGTCTGAGGCTGACAAGGTTAGCATTTTATCCGGCATTTTCGATGGAGCAACGACTGGAACACCTATTCAGCTTTTAATTGAAAATAAAGACCAGAAAGCAAAGGATTACGATAGCATTGCTAATTCATTCAGACCTGGTCACGCCGACTTAACCTATTTCATTAAATATGGAAACCGAGATTATAGGGGAGGCGGCAGGTCATCTGCCCGAGAAACTGCATCAAGAGTGGCTGCTGGCGCCATCGCTAGAAAAGTATTAGAGACTTTTCTTCCCAGTCTAAGAATAAACTCTTATATGATCCAAATGGGCAAAAAAAAAATAAATTATAAAAATTTCGATATTGATGAGATATCAAAAAATCCATTCTGGTGTCCTGATAAAAGCGCTGTTGATGAATGGAAAAATTATTTATTAAGGGTTAGAAAAGATGGGGATTCTGTTGGCGGCATTATCGAAGTTGTCGCAAAAAATGTTCCTGCTGGATTGGGAGCACCGCTTTATGGAAAACTAGATTCTGATTTGGCATCATCCCTTATGTCAATTAACGCAGTAAAAGGTGTTGAAATTTGTGAAGGTATGAACGTAGCTTGCCTTATGGGGTCTGAAAATGCCGATGAAATCTTCTTTTCTGAATCACAAATTAAATTTAACTCAAACCATGCAGGAGGTATATTAGGTGGCATTTCAACTGGGCAAGATATAGTTACACGATTTGCAGTTAAACCAACCTCTTCAATAATGAAACAAAAACAAACGATAACAAAAAAAGGGTCCTCCGAAAAAATAGTTACAAAAGGTCGTCATGATCCTTGCGTAGGAATCAGAGCAGTGCCCGTGGGAGAAGCGATGGTAGCATGTGTGTTATTAGATCATTTTTTATTACACAGAGGACAAATTGGTGAAAACCGGGGGAAATTTGGTGAACCAAATTGAAACAAGAAATTAACCTTTTTTACTAAATTGAGATATTAGCTCAATATGGTGTGACCATTTAAACTGATCTATGATTTGTAACCAATCAATCCTATAACCACCTTTTATAAGTATCTCAGAGTCTCTCGCAAAAGTTTCTGGATTACAAGAAATAGAGATGATTGTTTTAACATTGCTTTTTGCCAATTCGGCAGCTTGCAAGAGAGCACCGCCTCGCGGCGGATTAATAATTGCGCCATCGAATCTTGAAAGCTCATCTCGAGTAAGCGGTTCTTTTAAAAGATTTCGAACTGAAATTTTAATAGTTTTCAGTTTTGAATTTCTTTTATACGCTTCATTTAAGGCTTCTAACATGCTTGGAGCGTTATCATATGCCGTAACTTTTTTCTCTTCACCCAGCGCAAGTGAAAATGCCCCACAGCCCGAAAATAAGTCTGCCACTTCCTTTTGATTAGCCATTGCTGCCTTAATGTTACTAATCATTAGACGCTCTGCAGCTTTAGTGGCTTGCATAAAAAAAAGATTAGGCGGATAAATTCTTATATTTCCCACATTTTGAAATGGCTTTTCAAACAGCGCTATTAACTCTCCATCACAGGTTAATCTAGAAACTTCAAACTCTCTTGCTATTTCAATTAAACTAGACTTTATATCAACAGTTATTTTTTTTACACCTTCGAGGTGAACATCTAATCCCCTTTCACATTTACTTAAATGAAAAACTAGTTTGCTGCTTCTACTGCAAGTTAGAAGAGTAATCTTTTTCATTGCATCTGAGAAAGAGAGTAAAGATTTATCAAGTATTAAGCATCCCTCTATTGGGGTAATGGTATGCGAAAACCGTTTATGAAATCCAACTATGACGCCCTTTTTAGTTCGGCGACCTGTAAACTTGGCTCGTCGCCTACTAAAATTAGCCAAAACAATTGACTTTCTAAATGTAGTATTAATACTTTTCTTTTTAAGTTCGCATCGGACTATTGACTCTTTCCAATCCAAAATAAAAGAGTCTGAAGCGTGTTGAAGCGAACACCCTCCACATTTCCCAAACTGAGGGCATAGGGGTATTACCCTATCAGAGGAATTTTTCTGTAATCCAATGATGTTCAGCGTTTTATCTTGGTTTATTGAATATTCAACCAGATCGCCAGGCAACGAAAAAGGAACACAACCAGAAAGTTCCTTTTCTTCATCTCGAAAAAATCCCAGACCTTTATTATTGATTTTTTCAATCTTCGCAAAAAATTGACTCAAAATTTATCCTAACCGCTTATTACTTGCAAATATTAAAAACTCAATATTCCCATCGGCTCCCGTGATTGGGCTTTGATCTAAACCTTTGACTACCCAACCCTCTGCCTCTAAGAATTTTGTAACCGACTTACACGCCTGAACTCTATATTCTGAATTCCTTACAATACCATTTTTTCCAACGGACGCTGCTCCAACTTCAAATTGAGGTTTAATTAGAGATACAAGTTTACAACCATTTTTTGCAAATTTTATGGAGCTTTTGAGTACTTTTTGCATAGATATAAATGAAACATCACAAACTATGTAGTCGAGTGGAGGAATTTCTAATCTATCTAAGTTTTTTGCATTAGTTCTTTCAAGACTAACAACGCGACCATCAGATTTAAGTTTATTGTGAAGTTGGTTCTTGCCCACATCAACCGCATAAACTTTTTTACAGCCATAAAATAGTAATACATCTGTAAAACCACCAGTAGAAGCTCCGATGTCTAACGCAATTCCATCCAACGGTCCTAATTTAAAACGCCTTATTGCATACTCCAATTTCAAGCCAGCCCTGCTAACCCAAGGATTAGGGTTCCCGACTACTCTTAAGTCATCAGTTTTATGCACGGCGTAAGACTGTTTTATAACTATCCTTTCATTGACTAGTATGACGCCAGATTGAATTAAAAATTGAGCTTTAGCACGTGTCTCCACTAAGCCTCGTCTCACCAGCTCTTTATCAAGACGTACTAACATATTTAAGTCCATTAATAATATAATTAAAAATTATTTAGCATCTATTTTTCTTCCTTGAACAATATCAAAAACTGCTAGATAGTTAAGAGGCAACTTTAAAAGAATTATCATAACGGTGGCTCACGATATCTGGAATTTCTGCTAAGTGAAAGAGTATACTAATGAGAAAACTCAATAACATTGGTGATCAAGAAAAGGTACGAGCAGAGAACTGGTTTAAGGAGCTCAGAAATCAAATCTGCAAAGCTTTTGAATTTTTAGAGAGAAATCAAGTAGAAGGACCTTTCTCAGGTCTATCCGCAGGAAAGTTCGAACAAACTAAAACTAAACGAGAAAGCACTTCTAAAAATGATGGCGGTGGCGGAGTTATGTCAGTAATGCGGGATGGACGACTTTTTGAGAAAGTTGGTGTTAACATTTCGACTGTCTACGGGGAGTTGGGAGATGCGGCGCAAAAAAGTATTAGCAGCAGGCGCAATGTACCAGGTCTAGAAAATGATCCAAGATTCTGGGCTTCGGGGATAAGTCTAGTTGCTCACATGAGATCGCCAAAAACACCAGCAGTCCACATGAATACTCGAATGTTCTGGACCCCGGAGGATTGGTGGTTTGGAGGAGGAACTGACCTCAACCCTATGGTTGAAAACAAAACGGACACAAATTTTTTTCATAATGAGTTAAAAAAAGCGTGTGACCTGCATAACAAATCTTATTACCCTAAATTTAAAAAATGGGCAGATGAATACTTTATGATTCCACATCGAAAAGAAGCTCGCGGCGTTGGTGGTATTTTTTATGATGATCATTGCTCTCAAAACTGGGAAAATGACTTTGCTTTCACAAGAGACGTGGGCCTGGCTTTTTTAAACGCTTTTGTTCCAATCACGCGGAATCACTGCAACTCTATATGGACTGATGAAGAGCGAGAATGGCAATTGATTAAGCGTGGAAGATACGCAGAATTCAACCTAGTTTACGATAGAGGTACAAAATTTGGGCTTCAAACAGGCCATAATCCACAAGCAGTTTTAATGAGTTTGCCGCCAATTGCAAAATGGCCATAACTAATTGTTTAAGTTTCAATATTTTAAAAGCGCTAACAAATCCGCCCTTTCCAATTCCAAATTTGAACCAAACCAAATAGATTTTATTTTTTTTAGTTCTTGACCATAGCTTTTTGAAGGCTCAAAAATCTTTAAAAAATCATCTGAATTCAAAGGAAATTTTTTTTTCGAACCATACAGAATTTCGTCAAGATCTTTTTTCTTTATGTTTTTCAATTGATTATCGTCAAAAATAGCTAAAGCAGCAGCTGAAGAATTATATCCATATTTGTAACCTTTGACTCGGAATCCAGCCGTGTCCTCGGCAGCCGTCAAGCTTACATTCACTAACTTCCAATCCTTTTTTGTCAATTGAATAATATTTTTCCAATTAGCGAGGTTTTTGGAGTTTAAAGCCAACAATCGATATATTTCATTTATAGTAAAACCAAACTTTTTTTCAAACTGTAAAAATTTCTCTAAATTCTGAACATCTGATTTTGGAAAAATTTCTGCTAGAACACCTGTAATTTCCATAGCCCGTATAGCATTAAGCGGCTCTTGGGATGAAAGTATTTTTTTGCATTCCATCCAAATTCTTTCTTTGCTGATATGTTTTAACTTTAGTTTAGCTGCAGCACACGCTGACAGAGCCCTTTGGTCTAAGCTTTTTCCAGACTTATCATACAAAGATACAAATCTAAAGTATCTCAGGATCCTCAAATAATCCTCCTTTATCCTAACTTCAGGGTCACCGATAAATCTCACATTTCCAGAGATCAAATCCTCCCACCCTGACAAAGGATCACAAACTTCTCCCTCCATATTCATGTACAATGCATTCATTGTAAAATCTCGCCGTTCCGCATCCTTTTTCAAACTTTTTGAAAATCTGACCTTCGCTCTCCGCCCGTCCGATTTAACATCAGACCTGAAAGTGGTGATTTGAAAAGACTGCCCATCAATAATAGCTGTGATAGTGCCATATTCAATGGCGCTCGACAGCACTTTAAAACCTGACTCTTGTAACAAATTTTTGACTTTATCGGGAGTCACATCTGTTGCAATATCAATGTCAACTTCAGCCCTATTGGTATTATGTCCTAATATTAGATCTCTTACACAACCTCCAACACAAAAAACATTCCCCTGATTTTTAGACAGAACTGTAAATAGCTTTCTAAAGCCATAGCTATTAGCCCATTCCACTTTTGCAAACTGTTTTTTGCCTATGAACTTTCTCACTAGGAAATCTCATCTGCTAACGTTTTTATTATTCTGGCCGTGGCACCCCAAATATAATGAGGACCATATGGAATAGTATAATATGATCTGTGTACTTGCTTAAATTTGGCTGTTTGCACAAACATATTATCTTTGTTAAGGAGAAAATCTAAAGGGACCATAAAAATGTCAGCCACCTCTTTAGGGTTTGCAGTCAAACTTTCGTCAGTTTTTACTAATCCAATAATTGGACTGATTAAAAACCCAGTGGTGGTTTCGTGTCTTGGCAGCTCTCCTATAACATCTACTTCGGACCTTTTTAATCCTATCTCCTCATGAGCTTCTCTCAAAGCCGCCGAGGCTTCCGATTGATCGCTGTTTTCTACTTTGCCTCCTGGAAAAGAAATTTGCCCGGGATGCTGGCTCAGAGCTTTTGCCCTTGTCGTTAGTATTACGGTCGGGTTGACGGAATTTATCAGTATTGGAATTAATATTGCTGCTGGCCGAAGACTTTTTACTCTGACTTTTCTATTTGGCGTGAGATCAAAATCTGAGGAGTGTTTCATTGACACAACCGATTTTCCACTTAAATTTTTGAATTTTATCTTCATTTGCTCAACTTATTTTTCGACTAAAAATAATAAACAATTAATTCATGGCAGGGTTTAAATCAAAATAAAATCATCCTATTTTTTATTCTCAAACCCTACTTTCCCAGGATCTAATGTATACCTTCTACCGCAAAATTGACAATCTGCCGTTACATTTCCCTGATTATTAATCATACTTTGTATGTCTTTTCCTGAATAAATAGAAAGAGCTGAATAAACTCGATCTTTGCTGCATTGGCAACCAAATTCTATTATTTGTCTTTTAAATATTGATAGTCTTGTAGTATGAAACAAACGATCTAAAATTTTATCGATCGGGAAACCAGTTCCTATTAGTTCAGCTTCATTAACCATATTCATTAAAATTTCGGTAGAATCCCAACTTACTTCCTTTTGCGTTATTTTGTCATTTGAGTTGTGACTGGAATTCTCGTATGCTTCAAGGGTTTCTTTGGGAGTCTCTATCCCCAATTTCGGTTCCTGAGCAACATTTTGTAACATTATACCTCCAGCATACCAGCTCATTTTCCCTCGACCACGATGCGATTGACCAACAAATATTTTAAAGGTTGTTGGTAATTGCTCAGATTGTTCAAAATATTTCTTTGCACAATCGGACAAGGAACGACCACTAAGAGGCGTTATACCTTGATACGGTTTCGTTCCTTGACCTTGGTCTATCAAGACAGCAAAAAAACCTTTTCCAAGCAAATCAATTCCATCTGTCTCCAAATCGACAATACTATTTTTAGTAAACTTTGCATAAGCTCTAATTCTAGCAATATCCTTTTGTGTATTTGGAGCGTAATAGTCAGTTGCTATTAATTTAACGTTTCCATGCCCACGAATTTGAATCGATAGTTTCCAACGTAATTTAATGGCCTGGCCAATCATTACGGTCAAAAGTAACGCTTCTGCAATAAGACAACAAACATTGAAAGGGTAATTGTGTTGCTTTAATATTTTACTCAAACTTCCATCAATTCGGGCAAAACGTCCCCTTATGTTTTCATTTATCATAAAAGGAACAACAGTATCACCGTTTAAATTTTGCTTAGAACCTTTTTTTTTCATAAATTTATCCCCTTGCAAAACTATGAATTCCTGAAATACTTTTTGTAACATGTCAGTAGCAGAAATCCTAAGGCGGCACAAAAGGAACATCAACAGAGACAAATATGCGACGATACGGTGAAGCCATAAAAAATAGTGTCAAATATAAAACCAGAATTGGTGCGTACGGAATTATTACAGTTGGTCCAAATATTCTTTTAACTGAACAAGATGGTGATGAAGTGCAACTGCCGGGAGGTGGGGTTGATTTTGGTGAACACAAAATTCATGCTCTTATCCGAGAAACCTACGAAGAAACAGGTTGGAAGATATGTCCTTTAAAACATTTAGGAGTTTATCAACGATACGTCTACATGCCAGAATACAACTTATGGGCTCATAAAATTTGCCATATTTATCACTGTCTCGGTATTTATCCAATCACAGCTCCTACTGAAAAAGGGCATCTTCCCTTTATTTCAAACCCACAAACAGCCTTGAAAATAATTCCAAACAATGCTGAGGTTGCGTTCATAAAAAGATTCTTCGATATTTAATTATCCAGGTCATTAAGTAACTCTAAGGTTGGCCAGCTGTCCGCTGGGTAGCCAAGTAAAAGCTGCAAGTTTCTCACGGCTTGTCGGGTTTTTGCTCCAAGAATCCCATCAACGCCTCCAACATCGAAACCTAATTTTGTCAAATGTAATTGGAGCCTAACCATATCCTCTGCTCCCAAAATCTTTTCAGGTTCATCAGAGACAAATTCATTTTTACCCATTAGTCTGTTTGCGAGATAACCCGCTGTAACTGAATAAATAAAACTATCATTCCATTTTAAAAATAAATCAAAATTTGGATATGCCAAAAACTTAGGACCTTTCCGCCCTTGAGGAAGAATTAACTTTGCTTTTATATTGTTATCATTCGTTGAAAACTCTTTTCCCCTGGGTAGTACGCCCATAGCTATCCATTCCTTCAAACGGTACTCCCGACCTAGACCATTTTCTTCCCAGGGGAATTGTTTTGGAAGAAGCACCTCATCCAACCACGGTTGATCAGAAATCCACCCTTTGTGGCTTATGAGTGACGCCGCAGTTAAGATGGTATCTCTAGAACTTTGGCTTAAACTAATTTTTCCATCGTTATCACCATCTTTGCCAAAGTTTATAATATCAATTGGAAGCATTTGAATTTGACCTACCTCGCCTGCCCAAGCCCCAGTTGACGATAAACCCATTTGACCACTTTCAACCAACTTTAGGGCAGCCAAGTATTGCTTTTGAAACAGTTCGGATCTCCTACAGTCAAAACTTAGTGTTCCAAGCGCACTCAAGGTATGGAAATTACCTTGCACTTTTCCAAAATCTGACTCCATAGCCCAGAGAGCCGTTATTACCTCAGGGGGAACCCCGTATTGAAGTTCCACTTTTTCAAAGGTCTCTGAGAAGAGTCGTATGTTTTTCCTACCGTTAATCAATCTATATTCATTAATTGATCTTTTTGAAAAGTCTTCAAAACTGAGCCGAAACGCTTTTTGACTCCTGTCTAGATCGACCACCTCTTGCAAAAATTTTGTTTCAGCAATACTTTGAGATACTAAATCTGGCGACAAACCTTGCGATACTGCTAATTTTGATATTTCACTTAAAAATTTTTCAAAACTTCCGCCACAAGCTACAATAGAATCCTCCGCTCTCAATACCCCTAAAGTGATAATCCAAATAACAAAAATTTTACTTAGAAATTTTGATAAATGAAGGTATCTCATTCCTCCCCTTTTATCCAGGTAATCCTAAAACATCAAACATATTATATTCACCCGGGTCCTTATTAACGCCCCAAAGTGCCGCTTTCACAGCTCCACGAGCAAAAACCATCCTATCTGTGGCCACATGTCTCAAAACCAAGCGTTCACCAAGAGCAGAAAATATAACATCATGCTCTCCAACAACGTCACCACCTCTGAGAGATGCAAACCCAATTTTTCCTTTTACTCGCTCTTCTCGTCTATTAAAAATGGAGTGTTTTGATGGGTCCTCGAGCGTTATCCCTCGACCTTTGGCTGCGGCCTCTCCAAGCATTAAGGCCGTACCAGAGGGCGCATCGATCTTTTTATTGTGATGCATCTCAAGAATTTCAATATCATATTGTTTGTCCAATACCGCTGAGACTTGTTTGGTTAACTGTACTAAAAGATTTACTCCCAAACTCATATTTCCTGCTCTTATAATAATAGCATGTTGAGCGGCCATTTTAATTTTTTTTATTTGCTCCTGGGAGAACCCAGTTGTTCCAATCACATGTACTATTCGTGCTTGCGCCGATAAAACTGAGTGAGAGATAGTTGCAGCAGGTGATGTAAAATCTATAACCGCATCAGTATCAATGAAATTCTTAATAGGTTCATCTGAGACCAAAATCCCATTTTTTTTACCAAACATCACTAATCCTAAGTCCAATCCAACCCAATCATGCCCAGGGCGCTCTGTTGCACCCACCAATTTTGTATTCGGATTTTCCTCAACTGCCTGCACAAGCCTCTGACCCATTCGACCCGATACCCCAAGTATGACTATTTTTTTTTGTTTATCCATGTTTAGGCTCCTTATTGCTCATATAAATATATTTTATAGACTGTGTACATGTAAACTGATTTGAAAATCATTTTTGAGAATCTATTGACTTCCGAGATCCAAATAGTAAAGAAAGTTTTTATGAAAAGAAATAAGGCTAAAATAGGAAAAGACTTCGGGCTATCCAATCGTCAGCTCAGGGTAGGGGAATTAGTAAGAAGAAATATCTCGGTCATTTTGAGTCGCGGTGATATTTATGAAGAAGAATTGGAAAATACACCTATTACAGTTAGTGAGGTTCGCTGTTCATCCGACCTTAAATTGGCCCTGGTTTATGTTATTCCTCTCGGTGGAAAAAATTTAAAACAAGTTGTCAGCGTACTTACTAAACGCAAAAGTGAGATAAGGAAGCATCTAGGTAGAAAGTTGAATATAAAATTCGTGCCTGACTTGCGATTTTTGGAAGACACGTCATTTGATCAAATGGACAAAACAAATGAGCTTTTAAGCAACCCCACGGTTATAAAAGATCTGAGAAGTGAGAAGAAAATAACCAATGCGTGAGAGTAATCTAGAAAAGGATATGTGATTGGTTCAAAAATCGAGGCGCATACCTGTTCATGGATGGCTTGTCGTAAACAAGACAGCAGGCCATACATCCTCAGCTGTAGTACATAAGTTAAAATGGCTCTTAAACGCAGAAAAAGCAGGTCATGCGGGCACTCTTGACCCTGATGCGACCGGTATTTTAGCTATCGCTTTAGGGGAGGCTACTAAAACAATACCCTATTTGACCCAAGACCTAAAAGGTTACATTTTTACAGTTGCACTTGGCGCTTCAACAACCACTGATGATGCGTCAGGTCAAGTAATTCATACATCATCTTATAGGCCTGATGATAAAAAAATAAGAAAAATTTGTAAATGCTTTTTAGGCAAAATTAAACAGGTCCCGCCAACTTTCTCTGCCGTAAAAATAAAAGGTCAACGCGCTTATCAAATTGCCCGAAAAGGATATACAGATTTCAAACTAGCAGAGCGGGATCTTTGGATCAGTGAATTAGAAATGCTAGAAAGAATTAATGAGGATAAAGTTAAAATGAAACTTATCTGTGGAAAAGGTGGCTATGTTAGGTCGATTGCTCGAGATATGGGTGAGAAATTGGGATGTTTTGGCCACGTTATTAATCTAACTAGGGTCTCATCAGGACCATTTTCTATTTCTCATGCATTACTGGATAAGTTTATTTTTGAGGAAAATGTTGAAAAAGTAGTTCAACATATACGTCCAGTTGACTCTACATTAGGCCATTTAGCAAAAATTGAATGCACTTTTACAGAAGCTAACGAAATTCAACATGGTAAAGCAATAAAACTAAATACATATAGCAAGGACGAAATAATGGCTTTCGTTTGTTTTATGGGAACCCCAATTGCCATTGGAAAAATTTTAAAAGAAAGATTTTACCCCAAGAAAGTATTAAGGTTACTTTAAAATGAAGGAACTTCTTGAAGCACACCATTCCAATAATGGAACTTACTCATCTGCAGTATTTTCCAAATGTTACCTCTATCGTTATGCACTGACCCAATCCGATGAAATATCAAACAGACTTTTGCTTTTTTTATTGCTCAACCCTTCTACGGCCAATCATTTGCATTCTGACGCCACTTTATCAAGATGCCGTAAACGAGCTTTTCTCCTCGGATTTAAATCTTTTCGTATCTGCAATCTATTTGCATTTCGGACAAAAAATCCTGGTCTTATGAAGAAATATTCTGATCCAATCGGACCCTATAACGATTATATCATTCAAACAAGTCTGAATGAAGCAGCTCTTGTTATCTGCGCTTGGGGTAATCATGGCAGTCATCTTAATCGTGCAGAAACAGTTAAAAATTTTTTAATCCATTCAAAGAAAAAAAGTTTTCACTTCGGTTTAACAAAAAACAATCAACCTAAACATCCACTCTATTTGAGGTATTCCCAACGGCCTATTAAATGGTTAATTAAATAATATTTCTTTAAAGGTGTTTAATCGATTGCATCTTTCAAAAAATACCTTATAGAAAGCAGGGGTATTTAATTTTATTTCTTAGTTCGAAAGATTTACGCTGGACGACATCCTGGCATTAACAAACACTTGGAAATATTTGACGTAAAGGAGACATAAGATGTCGATAACAAAAGAACAAAAAACTCAGGTTATTTCAGACTTTTCGAATTCTAAAGAGGACACAGGTTCTCCTGAAGTTCAAGTGGCCATCTTAACAAATAGAATAACAAATTTAACCGACCATTTCAAATCGCATAAAAAGGATAATCATTCACGTAGGGGATTACTCAAAATGGTATCTCGTCGCAGAAAACTGTTAGATTATGTACGTGGAAAAGACGAAGGCCGGTACAAAGAGCTTATAAAGCGTTTAGGAATTAGGCGTTAATTGGTATTACAAAAGAAAATCACACTTATTTTTCAGAAAGTTCGTAAAATATAAATTTTGGACACAAAAATCGTCTATTGCGACAATTTCAGTTCGGTTCTGTCGACCCAACTGGTTTTAGAAAAATGTATAGACAAAAAAAGGAATAGAATGTTTAAATTAGTAAAAAAATCAATCAAATGGGGCAACGATAAGCTAACTTTAGAAACTGGTAAAATAGCTCGTCAAGAGGACTCTACTATAATTGCAACTTATGGTGAAACAACGGTTTTAGCTGCGGTAGTCTATTCTAAAGAAAGCAAACCAGGACAAGACTTTTTTCCACTTACGGTCAACTATCAAGAAAAGTACTATGCTGCCGGTAAAATTCCGGGAGGATTTTTTAAGCGTGAAGCTCGTCCAACTGAGAAAGAAACTCTAACAAGTAGGCTTATAGATAGACCTATAAGACCGTTGTTTGCTGAGGGATTTAAAAATGAGGTCCAAGTAACGTGCACGGTACTAAGTCATGATCTTGAAAACGATCCCGATATAGTTGCAATGATAGCATCTTCTGCAGCCCTAACATTGTCTGGAGCGCCGTTTATGGGGCCGATAGGATGTGCTCGTGTCGGGTTCTCAAATGGTAAATATACGTTAAACCCATCTATAGACGCAATGGAAAGTCTGAGAAATAATCCGGAGCAACATCTCGACTTGGTCGTTGCTGGAACTAAAGACGCTGTGATGATGGTAGAATCCGAGGCCTATGAACTTTCAGAAAAAGAAATGCTTGGAGCTGTAAAATTTGGTCATGAAAGCATGCAACCTGTAATCGACTTAATAATTGAAATGGCAGAGGAATGCGCAAAGGAACCTTTCAACTTTGTTCCTGATGATACCACTCAGATAGAAAAGACTATCAGAAAACTGGGAGAAAAGCCTATAAGAAAGGCTTTTTCGGTAATTGATAAGCAGGAAAGGCAGAAAAGTCTCGCAGAAGCTATCGACAAAATAAAGGAAAAACTCTCTGACGAGGATTTAGCCAACGAAAATTTAGGGGAGTGCATTAAACATCTTGAAGCAGAAGTCGTACGTGGGGATATAATCAAGACGGGTAAACGAATAGACGGCCGCGATTTAAGTACAGTACGACCTATTTCAGCAGAAACAAGTTTGCTTCCTAGAACTCATGGATCAGCCTTGTTTACGAGGGGGGAAACCCAGGGTCTAGTTATTACTACTCTTGGTACAGGGGATGACGAGCAAATAATCGATGCTCTGCATGGGACCAGCAGGTCTAACTTTTTATTGCATTATAACTTTCCTCCATATTCAGTAGGAGAGTGCGGCCGAAACGCAGGCCCAGGTCGAAGAGAAATAGGCCATGGAAAACTTGCTTGGCGGGCACTCCAAGCAGTACTTCCAGCCGCAACTGATTTTCCCTACACGATAAGAGTGGTATCAGAAATCACCGAGTCAAATGGATCATCATCTATGGCAACAGTCTGTGGCTCTTCTCTATCAATGATGGATGCAGGAGTACCCCTCAAGGCATCAGTAGCAGGGGTTGCGATGGGGTTAATTCTAAAGGATAAGGAATATGCTGTCTTAACAGATATTTTAGGGGATGAAGACCATCTCGGCGATATGGACTTCAAAGTAGCGGGAACCAAAGCAGGAATAACTTCTCTTCAAATGGATATAAAAGTGGCAGGAATAACTCCCGAAATCATGGAAAAAGCTCTAGATCAAGCTAAAACAGGACGGCTGCATATTCTAAATGAAATGGACAAAGCTTTATCAAAGGCATCAGATTTTTCAATTCATGCCCCACGAATAGAAACACTAAATGTCCCGTCAGACAAAATTAGGGAAGTTATTGGTTCAGGAGGGAAAGTTATAAGAGAAATAGTAGAGGTTTCCGGCGCAAAAGTTGATATTAATGATGACGGGGTAATCAAAATTGCATCTCCCAACGGGGAGAGTATAGATAAAGCTAAAGAAATGATTAATGCAATTGTCGAAGAACCAGAGGTCGGAGCAATTTACTCGGGAAAAGTTGTTAAACTTATGGATTTTGGTGCGTTTGTTAATTTCTTTGGAAAGAGAGATGGACTCGTTCACGTTAGTCAAATAGCGGCTGAAAGAGTTAATCACCCAAAAGACTTCCTCAAAGAAGGGCAAGAAGTCAAGGTTAAGTTGCTCGAAATTGATAACAGAGGGAAAGTGCGGCTATCAATGAAAAATATTGACCAAATCTCTGGTACCGAGACAGCAAATAGCTAGAAATTTTTATTAAAACTAAAAGTTTAATTTATGTTTTCTTAAAATTAGGTAATAGGGATAAACCTTGGAGATCATTCGTTTCTCAAAATCTGTGGTTGTTTCACTTACGATACCAGGCTGTAAAAAACTCGTGCTTGCATTGACAGACTGATACCAGTACGAACCCCAGATTCCATCGTACTGATGCGGTCCCTTGGTCCATCTTAGCATGCTTTCTAAGAATGGAACATTAAGATTTGAACATAGAGTAATCAAACCTCCTCGTGGATTTACACATAAATCGTCTGCATCTATTACCGGAGGTATAATATCCTTTTCTTTCACAATTAAATTAAACAACTCCGCCTGTTGAATGAAACCCAGTTCCAAGATATCAAAATGCCGGATTTTTTTTCCAAAGCTCTTAATTACCTTTTCTGGAGACCTTATTAAAAACCCGTTGGAAAGCTTTAGTATAAACCTCCGATCAAACTCTGGTAACATGTGATGTGTCATATGTTTTTGGTACTGGATTTTTGAACAAACAGGCCCATTTATACAATCCTGAGCCACTTTAAATGGATCATTTTCATATTTTTTGAGTATTAAATCTCTCATTGGATGGTTTACTTTTGATTTTGACAAATATGGCGCATAAAACGGCTCATCTACCACCGCACAATCATTTCGTGACGCAAAACTTCGGAGCAATGCTGTTGACAGATTTCGTGGACCAGACCACATTGCTATACGACTAATTGTCATCTTTAATCAATTCCCGATAAAGCAACTTAATTTTTGAAGTAAGTGGACCAATAAGGCCATTCCCGATCATATTTTTATCTATTTCGCTCACAAATGTTTGAGCTCCAAAAGTTCCAGTGATGAATGCCTCATCAGCACTATAAACATCTGTTAACGAAAAGTTTTTTTCATACACTGGGATATTATTTTTAACACATATATCAATTACTTTTTCTCGAGTTATTCCATTCATGCAGTAATCTCCGGTCGAAGTCCAAACCTGGTTTTTACGGACAATAAAAAAATTGCACGAATTAGTGGTATTGACGAAGCCCAAAGGATCAAGCATCAACGCCTCATCTGCACCCGCTTTTTCAGCCTGAATGCATGCAAGCACACAATTAAGTTTGGAGTGACTGTTGAGTTTTGGATCTTGACTCATCGGAAGTCCTCGCACCTGAGGAACCGTAGCCAGTCTAATACCCTTCGTTAGAGCTTCACCTAGAGATGAGTGCTCTAATATCATTACTACCGATGCTCCATAAACCGAAAGATTCGGATGTTGAAATGGCCTTCTTTTCTTACCCCGAGTAATCATCAATCGAGCATGAACATCAGTCTTCATATCATTAGCTATTCGAGTTTTTTCCAAGGTCTCAAAAAGTTCTTCTCTGCTTTGACCAATATCTAAATTTATAGCTTTAGCGGCTTCAAATAACCTATCAAAATGCTCATTCAAAAATGCCCACTTTTCTTCGTAGAGCCTTAAACCTTCCCACACGCCGTCGCCCAGTAAAAAACCACTGTCGAAAACAGAGATTTTTGCTTTCTCTCGCTCAATTAGTTCACCATTTACATTTATTAATATTTTTTCATTTCTTTTATCTTCTTTTGAGTCATGCGTTATTGTCATTTTTCCTCACTGTTAATAACAAGGTATAGATGGCAAATCTTGGAAAAAATAATATCAAAGCCAACCTGACAATTCGTTTTCCAATATGTCAATAAAAGCATTAATATGATCATCTTTATCATTAAGGCAAGGTATATACAAAAATTCTTCACCACCCATATCTAGAAAACATTCTCGAATTTCCTGATCAATTTCTTCCAAAGTTTCCACGCAATCCGCTGAAAAAGCAGGTGCTAATACTGCAATGCTTTTAGTGCCTGTTTTTGCTAACTCAGCAACAAAATCTATAGTTGCAGGACCTACCCATTTTTCAGGTCCAAACTTTGATTGAAATGTGGTCGTTACTTCACTTCTTTCCCAACCTAAACAGTCTATCAGAAGTCTAGTAGTTTTTTGGCATTGACAATGATAAGGATCTCCCGAAAGCAAATATCGCTCAGGAACGCCATGGTAGGAAACCACAAGATGCTCCGGCTGTCTTTTTGCCGATTGGTAAGTTTCTTTCACGGAATTCGCCAAAGCATTAATGTACAGCTCATTTGGGAAATATGCTGGTACCGTTCTAATTGCCGGCTGCCAGTTCATACGCATTAACGATCTGAATATTTGATCATTCGCTGTAGCTGTTGTTGGTGCGGCATATTGAGGGTACAAAGGTAAAAATACTATCCTTTCGCAGCCTTCATCTCTTAGGTTTTCCATAACTTTTATAGTCGCCGGATTTCCATATCTCATACAAAAATCTACTATGACCTTGTTACCATGTTTCTCTTTAAAGTATTTTTCAAGTTTATCCTTTTGAGATCGCACAATTGTTAATAAGGGACTTTCGTCCTTTTCTTTATTCCATATTGATTTATAAGCCTCCCCCGATGAAAAAGGTCTTTTAGATAGTATTACTAACTGAAGTAAAGGCTGCCAAATAAAAGGTGAATAATCGATCACACGCCGATCTGACAAAAATTCATTCAAATAACGCCGCATGGACCAATAATCGGTTGAGTCAGGCGTCCCAAGGTTACCAATTAATATACCAACTTTTTCGCTCTTGATTGGCGGATGGTCCTTATCTGCATATTTAAGTCTGCCTTGCCCTCCTACAATTAAATCTTCGGATTTCAAGTTTACACCCACTTTCTTCGTTTTTGAAAAAGTATTTTTATGTTATAATATAAAATCAAAGCTTTTTCCTTTAATCTTTGTATCTATTTTTTTCTGTTTATCAGTTCTTTAAAATTTGTTGGAGTTCAAAGCATCAGAAAGTTTCTTTTTTGCGGTTCCCGGTCTAAGCGGCTTTTGCTGATTTTCTGAGGGAGCCCAACCAGTTAGACAGAATATTTGAAACGTTGCTTTTATTCTTTCCTGATCATCTTTCTCATAAAAATCTCTTGAATATATTTCCATACACTCTTTAAGGGTATTACGTTTCAAAAAATTTTTCCTTCTCCCAACCATTATATTGGTTTCACCCATCCTTCTCAAATCATACAATAAGGCTAAAGGCGTACTATAACTTACCGCTAAATCAATACTGTCTGCTACACTAAGTGCAAATCCTGCCCTGACCAACAAGTCACCAGCATCCCGAAGCTCGGCCATCGGAGCCACTCGCGGCGACATCCCGTTATCATTTCTAATTTCCGATCTCTGAAAGGCTGTTCGAAGTTCGCACAACGTGTTGCCTCCGAAAAGAAAAGCTAGCATTAAACCATCGGTGGTCAAAGCGTTACGCAATTGAATCAGTTGACCAACTGGATCATTGTACCAATGTAGTGACAATGCATGAATAATTAATTCATATGCTCCACATTTCAAATTCAATTTTTCTTCGTCCGCAACCAAATGAGCATTATTAATTCCTAAATGCTTGGCCCAGAAACATGCCTTTCCCCCAACTATTGCGACGTCATTAAACTTCCTGTTTATTTCACTCAACCTCGCATGCGCTTGGTCCACCACAAATTTATCAATGTGCGTTGACGACCCAAGAGCTTTAGCTCGGTCTTGACGAGCTTTTAAAAGTTCCAGGTTAAAAATGTTCATTTTGTTTGGCATTAAGGCCCACACTCTTAAATCTTTCTAATTAACCGACTATTGTTGCCAAGCAAATCTTTTTCTCCCGTAAAATTTTATTATAATAATGTTTTTACGTAAAACGAAATCTCTACTATGGATTTTACACTTTTTAATTGTGTAGACCTATGATAGAAACGTCAGATTTCAATAGTTAGTAGTAGTTTATCTTATTTCTAAAATTACTCAATCGAGCAATTGGCTAGAATATAAAGAAAATTACTCTCAATACCTCGTTAAATTGTGTCTCTCACGTTTTTAATAAAGAAATAACATTGTCGACAAAAAAAAAAAGATATCGTACACCTTAGGAGATATAACATACTGCACGGTAAAAATGCCAAAACCATTGACCGATCCTTTAGCTGTATCGCTCTTTAGTGAAATTTCAACTATTGATCATTTACTAAAGCTGCGACTAACTAAAATGCTCCCACTAGGTATGGAACCATCTCATTTTGCTATTTTAAATCACTTTTCACTGATAGAGGGAGAAAAAACACCGGCACAGCTTGCCAAAAGCTTCAACGTTACAAAAGGAGCAATAACAAATACGTTAAATAAACTTTCCCAAATGGGCTACATTCATATCCGTCCAGACTGGGAAGACGGAAGACGAAAAATGGTTTCGATAAGTCAAGCCGGGAAGAATGCTCGAGACGAAGCGGTGTCAAGCATTGAGCCACTGATAAGTAATCTGATGAATGTTATAAGTCCGGAAAAAGCTAAGTCAGCTATTCCATTTCTACGAGAATTACGTATTTTACTCAATAGTAGTAAAAATTTTAATGACAACACAAATTACTAATCAATTTGAGGGTCCATTGAAACCAAAAACTGTGTTAATTTTAGGAAGTGCTACCGATGCTGTGCTTGCAAAAAAATGGGACCGCAACTTTTTTGAAGTTGTAGTTGCGATAAATAACTCATGGAGAATCCGAGACGATTGGGACTTCAATATATTTCCAAAAGATTTTCCTCTTGAAAAACGTCCCAATCCAGGAACGAAACAACAACTTATTTCCGAAAAGGAGTACGTGCCTGCTCAAAATTTTTTTGGAGGATTTGTTTACGCCGGTGGTACAATGGCTTTCACAGCCGCCTATTGGGTATTAAAAGCTCTAAGACCCTCTCATATTTTTTTTCTCGGCTGTGATATGATATATGAAGAAGGCAAAACCCACTTTTATGGAAGAGGGGCGCCGGATCCTTTAAGGGAGGACATAACATTGCGTTCTCTTGAAGCAAAGTCAGCACGATTTGAATGTTTCGCAAAATTTAACGACTGCGAGGTATTTAATCTATCCAAAAAAGAAAAAAGCAGACTAATTTATCGGCGAAAGAAAATTGAGGATATTCTTTCAGATGAGGTACTTAATTCTAGAGAATTCAACCAAAATGCAATCAAACTAGCACTCAAAAAAGAAAAGGACCTAAATTACTTTATTGAAGATGGAAAGTATTGGAAACACACAAGTCGTTTTAAAGACACCGAAATAGACGCTGTAGACAAACTTTGGCTAAGTAGTATTCAAACCGTTTGATTGCTTTTCTCTCCTGACACTTGAAGTAACATAATTAATTGAAAGATCATTGTTCGATACATACCATTTCCATAAAATTTTGTTAAAAACGAAACCTTTCTTGTCGACAACTTTTAAATTGGCTTCATCTAACAAAGAGCATAATTCGTCAGGGGTGAGAAACTTTTGCCAATCGTGGGTACCCTTTGGCAACCATCTCATAATATACTCAGCCCCGATAATAGCATTAAGATAACTTTTAATATTTCTATTAATGGTCGAACATATCATTAGCCCATTAGGTTCCAAAAGTTTGTAACAAGTTTTCAAATACTCAGCCGGCTCCGCCACGTGCTCTACTACTTCCATGTTAAGCACGACATTAAATTTCTCTCCTTTATCAACTAAAGTTTCTGCGGAAACATTCCTATAATCAATTTCTAGATCTGAATGCTTTGCATGGATACTTGCAACTGATATATTTCTTTCAGCTGGATCTGCGCCAACCACGCTAGCTCCCAACCTAGCCATTGGCTCTGCCAATAAACCACCACCGCATCCTATATCCAATATTCTTAGACCAACAAAAGGCGATACCATCTTATCACTCAGAGAATGATGAAATCTTATTTGGTCTACAATATAGCCAAGCCGGCATGGATTCATCATATGCAATGGTCTAAATTTTCCATTAGGATCCCACCATTCCTCCGCCATAGCTTGAAATTTAAGTATTTCACTAGTATCAATGGATTTTTTATAGGACATTTTCATTTTCCTTTAACTCTGCTCTAAACTAAATAGGTACATTTAAGGGTTTGTGCAACCATGACAGAAAGTTTTCAACAATCTTTAGATACGATTCTTTATCCTCACATTGATCCCTTCCGACAAAACATAATTGATGTGGGAGATTCTCATCAAATATATTTGGAAGAATGTGGAAATCCAGAAGGCATTCCAATCCTAGTTTTACATGGTGGTCCAGGAGGAGGATGTTCATCTAACATGCGCCGATATTTTGACCCATCAAAATACAGAGTAATTCTCTTCGACCAGCGCGGTTGTGGTAGATCAAGACCTCACGCAAGTGTTGAAAATAATACAACGTGGAAGTTGGTTTACGATATCGAGAAAATCCGATCTCATTTAGCCATCGACAAGTTTATTCTTTTTGGTGGTAGTTGGGGAGCGACATTGGCATTAATATATGCCGAGACATTCCCTAGACGTGTTTCTAGAATGATTTTGCGTGGTGTTTTTACAATGTCAACTTCTGAATTGAATTGGGTATATACAAAAAATGGAGCCGCCAAATTTTTACCAGAGGCATGGCGTGCTTTCGAAGAAATAATTCCATCAAATGAGAGATCAAACATGATCTCTGCTTACAATCGGCGCTTATTCGGAAGCTCTCCTTCTGAGCAAGCTCGCTATTCAAAAGCCTGGACCATCTGGGAAAATTCTTTGGCGTCATTTAAATTCTTTGGAAATACCATATCACCATCAACTGAATATGCGAAAGCATTTGCACGAATAGAAAACCACTTTTTTATCAACAAAGGTTTTTTAGAATACGACGACTATGTTGTAAAAAATCTATCGCTTATTAGACACATACCCACAATAATAGTGCAAGGAAGATATGATATGATTTGTCCTCCATGTACTGCTGAGACTGTTCATCTTTCTCTACCTAATTCAAAATTGATAATCGTCAAAGGAGCAGGCCACACGATATCAGAACCAGCAATCGCAAAAGAATTGATACACGCTACAAACGAGTTTAAAATATTAAATTGAAAGTGCCAGTCGTGTACCTTCATCAATAGCAGTCTTTGCATCAATTTCAGCTGCCTTGCTTGCTCCACCAATTAAATGTGGATTAAAATTCTCCGATTTTAGGGAGTTATATAATTCTCGTTCTGACTCCTGTCCGACGCAGAGAATTATTGTGTCAAAAAATACTTTTTGTAAATTTTCTCTCTTTTCTCCAAAGCTTATAATTAAACCTTCTTTATTTACCTCTTCATAGTTTACACCTGAGATCATTTTTACACTTTTCTTTCTCAAACTCTCTCTGTGTATCCAGCCAGTTGTTTTGCCTAGTCGCCTTCCAATTTTCTCACTCTTTCTTTGAAAAAGTGTTACTTGCCTTTCCGGTAGAGTTACGGCTGGCCCTTGTGGCGCCAAACCACCCCGTGCATACTCAGGATCAGCGACACCCCACTCATCTAACCACTTATCTATATTCAATGTTGAACTTTCATTATCATTTACCAAAAATTGTGCAACATCAAAACCAATACCACCCGCACCAATAATACCAACTTTTTTCCCAGCTTTCTCTTTTCCGGTCAAAATATCAATGTATGAGACGACTTTAGCACCTTCCGAGATTTCAAATTTAGCCTCTCGAGGATAAACTCCTGTAGCAATAATAATTTCATCAAAATCTTTTAGATCCTCAACAGCGGCTTTGGTCTTAAGAAACAAGTTTATTCCTAAGCGCGATACTTCATTCTTATAAAACTTTAGAAGACCTAAAAACTCCTCCTTTCCAGGAATTTTGCTAGCCAGATTAAGTTGTCCTCCGATGCATTCTTCACTCTCAAACAACGTAACTTTTAAACCTCGTTTTCTTGCGGTAATTGCCGCAGAAAGTCCGGCTGGGCCCGAGCCTACTATTGCAACACTATTTGAAGATTTGGTTGCTGCTAGTTTAAATTCGTTTTCATGGCAAGCACTAGGATTAACTAAACAACTAGTAAGCTTCATTGAAAAAGTATGGTCTAAACATGCTTGATTACATGCGATGCACGGAACAATAGTATTTGCAACATTTTCATAAATCTTTGTAACGAAATGAGGATCAGCTAAAAATGGTCGGGCCATAGATACTAAGTCTGCACAACCCTCCGCCAATACACTCTCCGCTATTTCTGGACTATTTATTCTATTCGATGTTATTATTGGAATTCCAACTTCTCCCATCAACTTTTTGGTAACCCATGCAAATGCTCTTTTGGGCACAGAGGTTGCTATAGTTGGAATTCTTGCCTCATGCCAACCCACTCCAGTATTGATGATTGATGCTCCTGCAGCCTCTATTTCCTTCGCTAAAATACGAATCTCGGACCAACTGGATCCGTTTGGGACCAAATCTATCATTGATAGTCTGAACATTATTATAAAATTTGATCCCACAGCCTTTCTAACTAGTTTAACAATTTCAATAGGTAATCTAATTCTATTTTTATAATCTCCGCCCCAAGAGTCTTTTCTCTTATTAGTATGTCTCACGATAAATTGATTTATAAGATATCCCTCTGAACCCATTATTTCGACACCATCATATCCGGCCTGCTGAGCTCTTTTTGCAGTTTCGACAATATCGAAAATTTGCTTTTTGATCCCATCCTCACTAAGTTCTTGCGGAACAAATGGCGAAATAGGCGCTTTTATTGCGCTTGGAGCAACAGCCTTGTCAGAGTATGCATATCTACCCGCATGAAGTATCTGCATGATGATTTTCCCACCATTTTTTTTTACTCTATCAGTCACTATCTTATGATTATTAACGTCCTTTTCAGTTGTCATTGACGCTGCGCCAGGAAGGACTGCTCCCTCTGCGTTTGGGGCTATTCCACCTGTGACCATCAAGGCAACTTTTCCCCTTGCTCGCTCACAATAAAATTCTGCTACTCTGCCCCAGTCTCCTAATTCTTCCAACCCGGTATGCATAGAACCCATAACGATTCTATTTTCCAAACGAGTGAAGCCAAGATCCAATGGTTTCAAAAGATTTTCAAACGCTACCATTAATTTAATCCTATAAACTATTACTCTTTATTTGCTAAAATAATATTCTTTGATAGTTCAATAATCAATTTCTTTAACTTATTTCTAGAGTAATCACTCTCCGAAAAATTACTAGCTGTTAATGAAATTATCTTATCGTCCTTAAAAAGGAAGGCTCTCCAAAAGTAACTTGATTGATCATAGTCCAATTCCGATGATCTCTGTTCAATCATAAACAAGAGAACGTCATTTTTTTCTTCAACCTTATGAAGTTTAAAAACAGTGTTTGTATTTGATCGTGATAAATAATTTATACCAGGTTGAGTGGTAAAGAAATATCTTAAGTCCCCAAGGCTGCCTAACTCTTCTTTCATCGGGCCTATGACTGTCGCTGTTAGAATTGTTGAAACTGGACGTCTCACAAAATCTTTTCCAACAGAACTATCCACTGAAATACAATCTACAATAAAAAGCGTTATGGCATCTGATATCTTCTTTGACATCTTTTGATCAACACAGAAACCGTTTGGAGCTGAAATTATTAAATTTTCGTCTTTTGTCAGCAATACTGCTTTCGTGAGCGCACTTTCATTAGTTGCGACACAACCTGCCAAAAATAATCCGCTTAAAATAAATTTTCTCATCAAGTGCGATACGTCCAATCATTAAACAAATTTACCATTACTTTCAATTAATCAAAAATTTGAATTAAATTTACCAGAGGATATCCCATTCGAAAATATAAATAATGTAAATAAGATTTATTGTTTATCAATGTCATGAAATCAACAGAATCGTTTACTAAAAAGTAGCCTCCTAACATCGTTCTTTAACTTTACTATTTTTTATCTTGTTATTGCAATTAATTCGTCATCGGCGTAGGTATAGATCGCAATAGGAGGTTTTTATGAATTGGATTTCTAATTTTGTTCGTCCTAAAATAAACGCTATGTTCTCTCGGAGAGAGACTCCTGAAAATCTTTGGACCAAGTGCGATTCCTGTGGAACCATGCTTTTCCATCGTGAGTTATCCGATGCACAAAACGTTTGCAACGGTTGCAGCCATCACATGTATATCTCTCCAAGGCAACGTTTTAAAAGTTTTTTTGATGGTGGCCTGTTCACCGAAATAGAAATGGCAGAACCAGATGAAGATCCTCTTAATTTTCGAGATAAAAAAAGATATATTGACCGTATAAAAGAGGCCCGAAAAAAAACTGGAGAATATGAAGCGATGCTTGTCGTTGAAGGACTTTTGGGTAGAACCAAAGTTGTAGCGGCTGGACAGGATTTTAAATTTATGGGTGGTTCCATGGGTAGAAGCGTTGGTAATGCGATTTTAACGGGCGCTGAGAGGGCTATTCGTCTCAAGTGTCCTTTCATATTATTTGCGGCCGCTGGAGGCGCGCGAATGCAGGAAAGTATACTTTCCCTGATGCAAATGCCTCGAAGCACCGTTGCGATACAAATGCTACGCGAGGCTGGTCTCCCATATATTGTTATTTTAACAAACCCTACCACTGGAGGTGTCACAGCGTCATATGCCATGCTTGGAGATATCCAAATCGCTGAACCTAATGCGCTAATTTGTTTCGCTGGGCCTAGGGTTATCGAACAAACAATTCGTGAAAAGCTTCCCGAGGGGTTTCAACGTGCCGAATACCTTCTGGAACATGGAATGCTTGACAATGTATTACATAGAAAAGAGATACGAGATGAATTGATAAAAATTATTCATATAATGTTACGAAAACCCCGAGCTGTAAAAGCAGACCTTGAAGCTCCTTCGAAATAACCAATACTTTTAATTTTGTTAGTTTAAAGTGATAAAACCTTGGATACGAATGACTCCGAAAAAATCCTAAAACGCTTGGATTCCTTACATCCCAAGGTTATCGACCTTTCCTTAAAACGAGTAATTTATCTTCTTGATAAATTGGGAAACCCCCAAAAAAAAATACCACCAGTTATACATATAGCTGGCACCAATGGGAAAGGTTCTACTCTTGCTTTTATTAAGGCAGGTCTCGAAGCTAGCGGCAAAACGGTACACTCTTATACATCTCCACATCTTTGCAGGATTAATGAAAGAATAAAACTTAGGGGTATAGAAATTAATGACCATGAACTTGTCAAATATCTCTTAGATTGTGAGAAAAGCAATAAGAGAAATAGAATAACTATCTTCGAAATAACAACTTGTGCTGCTTTTCTAGCATTTAGTCTTAAACCGGCAGACTACACGCTTCTAGAAGTTGGTCTTGGAGGGAGACTCGATGCCACCAACGTAATCAAAAGGCCAAGTATATCAGTAATAACACCCGTCTCAATGGACCACCAACAATTCCTTGGGTATCAGCTAGAAGAAATTGCTCGCGAAAAAGCAGGTATTTTAAAGCCTAATGCTCCAGCTATAATTGGTAAACAACCCGATATTGTTCATGAAGTGATCTCTGAAAAAGCTAAGGCAGTCGGTGTAGAGTTAAGTGTTTTCGGTAAAGATTGGTTGTCAAAAAAGCATAGACAAACCCTAATCTATCAAGACCATGATGAAGAAATTATTTTCCCAGTTCCAGAATTGATCGGTGATCATCAAGTTGAGAATGCTGGAATTGCTATTAACGTGCTAAAGAAGCTTAACGTCAGGCAAAATTTTATCGACAAAGCGTTAATAGAGGTTGAGTGGCCAGCAAGACTGCAGAAATTGAAGGCTGGGCCATATATATCGATGACAGAAAACTTATCATATGATGTTGAGCTTTGGATTGACGGAGGTCACAATCGTGCTGCAGCAAAAGCAATTTCAAAATTTTTGCAAGCTCATTTCGACGGTACCATTCACCTGATAATGGGAATGATAAATTCAAAAGATTTAGAGGGCTTTTTGTTGGAAATTAACAAGGTGCCGAGTAGTATCACGGCGATAACGATACCCGATGAAGAGTCCTCGTTTACTGCTGAAAAAATTTATTCCGAAGCAAAAAAAGTAAATCCTAACTCTTTCAAAGCTCAAAGTTTGAAAGATGCTATTCAACGGTTACTTGATCGAAACATCGACAACACAAAACTACGAATTCTGATATGCGGTTCTCTCTACCTTTCAGGACAAATTCTGCGCCACCATAACTAATTAACCCAAAGTGCTTTACTTGCTTTCTTCAATCCAGCTTTGTAAAACTGATTTAGGTGCAGCACCCGTTTTACTAGATATCATTTCACCATTTTTGAAGAGAAATAAAGCGGGAATACCTCTTACACCAAACTGACTCGGAGAAACGGGGTTCTCATCAACGTTAACTTTCACTATCTTTACTTCACCATTAAATTCATGCGATAGTTCTTCAAGCGAAGGACCAATTTGTTTGCAGGGGCCACACCACTCAGCCCAAAAATCTACAACTACTGGTATTTCTGAATTTACCACCTCTGCTTCGAACGTGTCGTCCGTGACTTCTATAGTCCCCATATCGCATCTCCTGTTCTTTAATTTAAACCTTCACAATCGAAGTATACTTTAGGTCTCGACAAAACTGACGTCAAGAACTTGATTTATCAAAGTGCTCTTTGAGTGCTTTAAATGCCATCTTATTTGATACTTTCATTAAAGTTGCAGTTTTGGTCCACAAAATTGCAGAAGTTACTTCCCGGTCTGGAAAAGCATTGTCCATTAGTCCAATATAAATTGCCATTTGGACTAAATGCGAAGGCTCCATAGATTGCTCTGACGAGGGTACTTTTGAATTAGTCTTAAAATCGATGATTAATGCTTTCTCATCGGTTAAACTTAAAAAATCTAATCTTCCATAAAAACATGTTTTGTCTATATATTTCCCAACATCGGAAAATTGCTCTGGGTCTAAAAAACCAGCTAAAGTAAGTTCACGTAAATTATGCTGGTCTTCCCATAGAAATTTTAAACTTTTCTTTTTAAGTATGCCCATCGCTTCAGAGAATGCCTCGTCGATTATATCAAAACTAGGAACCTTTAGTGAAAAATCGTAATGGACCATTCTCTTAAGATACGAATAATCGGCACTATTAAATTTTGGAATGTACTGCAAAAATAGATGAACGATAGAGCCATATTCAGCAAAACTTTTAGTAACCAACTCTGCCTTGGCCTGAATTTTTTTATTAACATTTTTCATTGTGATTCCAGAGTTATAAAAACCTGTTGCCGACCAGCGTTTTAGTTTTTGGTCTGGTTCAGATTTTATCTTTTCAAGGTTTCCCAGGATGAGGTCACTTTTTCCGCTATCAATCTTAGCACTTTTTAACCTACTAAATTCTTGGGCCTTGTGTTTTACTGTCTTAAGCAATCTTCCATGTTCCAACACAAGCTTTTTTTGTTTTGACTCACCAACAAATTCAACCATTGAAGCATTTAAATTTCTTAATGCCTTTGCCGATCTATCATACCAATCAAGTGTCTGATCTGGCCGAATAATTTTTTCATTTTGCTCACCTAGACCACAAATAATTAACCAATTTTTTGCTCTGGTGATTGCAACATAAAACAATCTATTTTGTTCCTCTAATTCTTTCCTGGCTTGATCTTTCTTTACGGTTTTAACCTCTTCTGGTAAGAACTCATCACGGCCTGAAATACATACCCAATCCTCCTTCTCCAAAAATTCAATGCTTCGACGGCTCTTCGTGTTTCCAGAAGTGTCAGCTACCACCACTATTTGGGACTCTAGACCTTTTGCACCATGAATAGTCATTAATCGAATATTATTTTCGTTTCTTGACAATTCTCGTTTTACCGAACTATTCAATCTTTCTAGCCACTTAATAAAACCCGATATTGAAGGTGGCTCGGTATCCTCATAGCTCAAGGCCTGGAGTAAAAACTCATCGAGCGCATTGTTTATACTTTTACCTAATCTAGCTGTCATCTTTAGACGGCCTTCATGATTAACAAGTATCCTTTCCAACAAATCATATGGTTTCAAACGTCTTGAATGGTATAAAAGGTCTTTCAAAACTTCGTAACCGTTATGTTCTGGAAATAATTTAGAAATTGAATTGAACAACGTATTTTCTCTGTTCAAACAAATCTCAAATAAAAGCTGTTCTGAGAACCCAAACAGTGGTGATTTTAAGGTCTCAGCTAAACTCAAATCATCTAATGGATTATCCAAAAATTTCAATAAAGAGACGATGTCTCTTATAGCGATTTCATCTAGCAAAAAAAGTCTGTCCGATCCCGCAGTTGGCAAACGGTGTTTATCAAACATTTTCAGAAGGCTATCAAATAAATGTCCTCTTGACCTAACAAGAATCAGGAAATCACCTGGTAATATTTTCCTAAAAATGACTCGATTTTTAGCATTAATATCTGAAATCATCGTATCAGAATCCAAGATAGATTTTATTTGGATTGCTATTCTTTCAGCTAATTTATCGTATGAGCTACATATCTTTTTCTTACCATCAGAAGTCCACCAATTTGTTCGAGGAATGCTTTTCTCATAGGGGTATTTCGGCCATAACTCTACCCTGCCCGGAAGAAACCTATGATGAGCGATATGCTCTTTTGACAATTTGACGCCCATTTCTGCACCATTTAATAGAACCTCGTTAACAAAATTAATTATTGCATTTGAGGAACGAAAGGACTTTGACAGAGACAAATCATGTATTTTGTCTCCTAACAATGACATTCTCTTTGAAAAGAAGTCTTTCATATGACCAAAGGCATCAATATCCGCTCCCTGAAAAGAGTAGATCGACTGTTTCTCATCACCCACAGCATAGAAAGTCCGAGCGCCATCTAGAGCTCGTTGATCTACAAAAAAATCATCCATTAAGGTGGAAAGCATCTTCCATTGAAACTGTGAAGTGTCTTGAGCTTCGTCTAGAAGTATATGATCGATTCCTCCATCAAGCTTATATTGAACCCACTTCGATTTGTAATCAGACAGGAGAATGGTTGTTTTGACTATCAAATCGTCGTAATCAAGAACATTGTCTACTCTTTTGAATCCCTCATATAGTTTTAGAAATAAATGGGAAAAATTGTACAAACGCTTTGTCTTATTGATAAGTAAGAATTGATTTCTCCTCCCAATATATTTCAGAAAATTAGACTGTAATTTTGCGAACAAAACGTCTAGATGAGGTTCTGAAAATTTTGCTAACTGGCTAGGGTAATTTCTCAAGGACCGAACTTTTCCATCCTTTGTGTAAAATATATCTTCAAGGGCAGATAATTTTTCTATCCTCTGTTTATTGTGAAAGTCCTTCAATAGATCAGCTTGTTTTCTATCTAGTGTAGAGCCTTGAATTAGTCCTCGTCTTATACGACTGATGCTATCATCTGGCATATCGGAAAAAATTTTTGTTAATTCCTCCGTAGGACTAAACTCAAGTATTTCTAACTTAAAGCACTTACAGAAGGAAATTAGGTCGAATTTTTTTTCCAGATTAATTCGATAACTCAATATTTGTTCGAGTAAAAGATTCAAGTCTGAAACTTCTAACTCTCTTATAAAATTTTCAAAATCCTCTGGATAGTTTTTTTCCAGATAAGCTATTGTTTGTGAAATTATAGTACCCCTCTTGGTTTCGTCCAAAACGAGAAAATTAGGCGACGTATCAACCTCTAGAGGAAACTTTCTTAATACAGAGGCACAAAAACTATGAATTGTTTGAATCTTTAATCCACTTGGGGTTTCCAGTACTTTAGCAAACAACCTTCTCGCCTCAGATAATGACTTTAAACCATCCCTTTTAGAAAAGACTAATCCATCATTTAACTTTTCTATTTTGTCAAAAAGCTCTCGTTCTGGCATCATTGACCAAGCCCCAAGCTCCCTCATAAGTCTTTCTCTCATTTCTGTTGCAGCTGCGGTTGTATAGGTTAAGCAAAGTATTTTTTCAGGCTTCACACCGCCTAATAATAGGCGAGATACCCGTGTCACCAGGTTCCTAGTCTTTCCTGAACCAGCATGTGCACTTACCCAGATTGATTTATTTGGCTGACTTGCACTAACTTGCGACTGTGCACTTTTCGACTTTCTCAATTATGTCTTCCTTTTGGAAAATGTAGATGTAGCTTTTGTTCACAGAACTCATCTTCATCAAGCCACTCACCATATCTTGACAAATGGTCATAATCGTCAAAAGAGTATGAGCGCCTTTTTGTATCCAATCTGGCATAAAAAGGACTCAATTCAAGCTTCATATTTTTTACTAAAGTGGTTATGGCATCATGCCAATTTTTTAAATCCCTTGACTTAACCAACTTATTGATCTGTTTGGGTTTTGATCCCAAACTTATCAAAGCCAAAGCTAAAACTCTTCCTTTGGGAACTCCTTTAAAGGAACCGCTCTCAAGAATTAAGGCTTCTATATCAAGCTGAGGCGAGAACTTATCCAAATCTTTTTGCAACACTTGTCCAGTCTTGTAATCATATATCAAAAAACCTTCTGGTTCCTTATCAATTCTATCAACTTTGGCAGTGATATAAAAGGTATCAGTATCAGACAAAACTATTTCATACTTTCCGTAAGCTTCTAACGCAAATGGTTTGGCCCTCTCACGCCGTTTGAACTCACCTTCAACAATTGACCTTATTCTGAGGTCAAATTGAAACTTCCATAATTTCTTTACTTCAGATGGAATAATTTCACTATCGATCTCGGAATGAATAATTCTTTTCAAAAGCTCGCAGGCTTCATCTATCTCCGGAAGAACCCCAAATGTCCGAGCTATAAAGTTTTCCATTGCTCTATGAATAATTGTTCCTCTCGTTCTGCGGTCTGCGATGCCGCCTAAATTAGGAAATTTTTTAAGTTTTAGTATTCGCTTGGCGTACAACGCATACGGATTCTCAACAAGCGTATTAACTTCAGTCACATATAAGTTACCTGGTCGCACGGCTAATGGAGGAATAGGCGCAGGCCTCGAAGTCAGACAGCTAATTGAGGGAGGAAGGGACGCCACTCGTTCCTCAGACGAATAATAATGCTCGGCCGAATTTATCAACGCTAAACCCCTGGATTTAATATCTCTCCAAATTTTTATTCCTCTGTTACCTGAACCAATTAAAAAGTTCTCTAAACGCATTAACCACCGAGACGCTGATGCTGTGCCTCGAGTATCTCGTAAAGCGCGAGATAGAATTAACTCTTTGCCCATTGCAGCCTGTTGAAAGTCATGTGCTGAGAGTCCAATTTTACGTTCAGGTAGGTCTAATCCTATCAATTTTCTTACAGGACGCCCGAGCCACGGATCCTCTGAAAACGAAGCCGGCCAATCGCCTTCATTTAATGCTGCCAAAATGATTACATCTGCACTTTGTGTACGTGATTCAAGTGTTCCCCAAATAGAAACAGACGGAAACATAAGTTCTTCTTCGGTATTTATTTCGTCTTCGAATAATGCTTCATCGATAATTTTTTTATATTGCAAAAAAGTATACACTTCTCCCGTCTCAGGTAACTGTGAAAGGTCTCCAAGGATATTCAATACCATCTCACCAATGTTTGATTCCCATAACATTGCGTCGGAATTTTTCTTTTCATTTCCCTTTATATTGTAGTTACAACCTTCATATAACTTTTTCATGAACCTTCTATGCAGAGATAGCAGATTTTTTAGTGGAGCCGGTTCTAACTGCACCTTTAGCGACTGTATCAACTCTTGCAGCCAGAAATACCAAGCGGTAAATTCTTCACCGTAATCGTCAGAAAATTGTTGATTTTCCGAGTCTAAACAGGAATCACCAAGCTCGATAAACAAACATTCAAGCTTATTTACATTAATAGAATGTAAAGGATCTCTATTTCCACAATTTACATTTTTTAAAAGAGAAATAACATTTTCTATCTCTAATTTATTGGATAAAGCTAATGCTGATTGACGCAGAAAAATGCCTATATCCGTAGCTCCTAAATATTGGCCGAATGAGGTGTTTGGAACAATATTCCAGCGTTCAAGCTCTGCCTTCAAACCTCTTGCTAATAGTTTAGATGGTGTAATTACCGCAACTTTTAAATCGCGCGTCAACGCTTTGGCGATATAAGCAGCTATCGATGCCGCTTCAATCCTCAAATTCTCAGCCTCTATTAAAGACACGTCCTTGAAAGCCAAACCTAACCCGTCAATGAGTTGCGGCCCAGTCAAAATCCACCTATCTGTGAACTGAAAGGGCAGCATTATTTCAGAAATCACCCTTGATCTCAACATGATAGTTTTATTACCTTCTCTGGCCTTCTCACTATTCCATTCAGGTGCACGAATTATTTCATTTTTTTCTCTCGAATTTTTCTGCCAAAATTTTGCCAAGGAATAGTAACTGTATTGTGGATGATCGGGGCCCAGATGCTCCCAAAAAGATCCAGGAATTTGTTTATCCAATCCTGGTAGTATTACAACACCCTGTGGGAGATTAGAGACAGCCAACATGAGTCGCGAAGTAGCATACTGGGAACAAGTAGAACCCATTATTATAAGAGGAGATTTGTAAGGTCGTGACAGCCATGCTTCACAAAGAACCTGGACCTCAAGATTGTACTTGGTTTGGACATCGATACGCCCTGCTTTCTCAATTGCATCTGAATAGCCTAATAAAGTATTTTTCAGTAACGCAATAGATAATTGCCAATGTTTCGATAATTCATCATCACTTGCTTTTTCCAAATCAACAGGATTAAGATTTTTCATATTTATTTCATCAATCAGATTTCCAATACTTCTGGCTAAATCAAACGTCGATGAAGGTGTCATTTCAGAGATAGAATTTTTTAAATCTCTTCTAAGCAAGCTCTCAACTATAAGGTATTTCTCAATTTTTGAAACTACCGGTAACTTTACCTTTTTTAAAACATCGCAATACTCTTGGAAGTTTGCGGTATAGAAAAAATCTGTAAGATCTTGCAAAGGGGTTATCTTAGGTAAAATCGTGTAACCAACCTCATGGAAGGCTTCTTCCAACCGTTGTGCTGACCTTTTGTTGCTCGTCAAAATTCGAATTTGTCCTAAGAGTTCTGGCCTTGAGTTTAATACATCAGGAGACCTTTGAAGCAACCCCGCCACAAAATCTGAGGCGAAATCATTGCTCGGAGCCAAACAAAAAACACCAGTTTTTTCCCTCTTTTTTGTAACCGTTTTGTAATCAAAATTGAAAATCATTTAATACCTTGCAAAGCAAGCTTTAAGTAGAAGCCCTTATTCTCTGAACAAATTCTTTCGTTATATACTCCCAGCCATTACCATTCATTTCTAGATATATATCTCTGTAATCATGACTCTTGCTGATATCATCAAACCTAATAGAAATATGCCGTAGAGGAATGTTACTTCTGATGATTTCAGGCCATTCAATCAAAGATATATTTGATTTTAAATTATCAATAAAATCAAGTTCAGACAAATCATCTTGATTGTTTATTCTATAGAGGTCAACATGACATATCTTTGGAAATACCGAGTCATATGTTTGCACTAGTGTAAAAGTGGGCGAAGGTATTTCGTCCACTTGCACACCTTCTCTTAGATGTCTGTGCAAAATCAAGTGTCTTGCGAAAAATGTTTTCCCAGCTCCCAGACCTCCATATAATAAAACTGTATCACCCATTTTTAAAAGCGGTGAAAGAAATTCAGCAAGTTCAACTGTTTGAGTCTTGCCAATCTTTGAAATAATTATTTTATTTTTTCTTTTGATTTCCAGATTACCAAAAATACCTTTTATTTCCAATTTATTTCCATCCAAATTGTTTAATAGCGAATAGGCTAAACCTCATTTAACTTGTTAGGAGGCAAAGAGTCTCCAAAGTCGTTAGAAACAATTTGAGGTGTAGGCCAAGTTAACTGAACGATTGCTCCATATTTTATTGCTTCACTTGGTTCATCTTGGATCTGAACCTTACCATCGTGATTTATCCTTCCATTAGCGAACAGAAGTTTTGCTCCAGTCCTTTCCAACAGTGTTTTTGCTATAAATAATCCCAGGCCTAAACCTTCATATTGGCGTGCTCTATTCTTGTATTTCCTCGATGATCTTACTGTTACGAAAGGGTCTCCAATCCGCCCCAGCATATCAGAAGGGAACCCCGGTCCATCATCTATTATATGAATATCAAACTGGATTTCATTCCACGATATGTCGATATAAACATTCTTGTTTGCAAAATCGACAGCATTCTGTACCAAATTTCTTAGACCGTGTATGATCTCCGACCTTCGAACTACATTAGGTTGGTCCACAAATGTTAATTCATCAGTCACACTAGCTTTAAAATTTCCTGTTCTAAGAGTAATTAGCTTTCCTCTTTTTTGGTGTGGCTCAGTAGCTTCCTGGATAAGGCTTAGTATCGGAACCGTGTGTACAAGTGTATCGTCTTTTCCATGGCGCCCCATACTTTGTAAAATATCTCTGCAACGATCCACCTGAGAATTGATTAATTTGATATCTTCCACAATATTATCACCAAGGTCTTCCTCACTTAATATTTCCGAGGAAGCTAGTTTAATTGTCGAAAGAGGAGTACCTAGCTCATGGGCCATTGCAGCGACAACTCCTCCAAGTGCAGTTAATTTCTGCTCTCTCTCTAGAGCCATCTGTGTAGCGAGCAATGCTTTAGTCATGGAAGACATTTCGCCGGCAACACGCTTAACATAACCAGCAATAAAACTGGCGGTTATGAGCAAAGCCAACCATGTTCCTATTAAAAGAATATCTGAGTCAATACTAAGATTATTTATTGTTTTCAAAGGTAAATAGAAAAACCCTAGAAAAGAAACCAAGCAAGTGGCAATTACTCCTAATAATAAGGTGGAGCGAATCCGTAATGTACTTGCAGATATAGTAACGGGAGCCAACACCAGAGCACAAAATGGGTTGGTTAGACCACCTGTCAAAAATAAAAGAGCACTTAGCTGAACTAAGTCATAAAGTAGAAGTAATAGAATATCTTTTTCTGACAACCTCTTATTTTCTGGGTACAACAGCGTGGCCAGTATATTTATGCTAGCTGACAAGAGAATAACTGGTGATATTAAGTCAAGCCTTAAATCAAGGTTTAGAAAATATAACCCTGCAATAACGGCGCCAGACTGACCAAAAACTGCCAACCACCTCAAATAAATAAAGGTACGCAAGCGCACCCACTCCCCTCTAATAGGTTGATCAAAGTAATTTTCCATATTATCTGTCATTGCAACAACATAACAAAAGACTATATCACTTTAAAGATTGCTTTTTAACCCTGACAAAGTATTTATGCATGCATCATTTTAGAAAAAGTTCAATTCTCAAGCTTAATAAATATAATCGACCTGCTTTTATTGGGACATTTTTGTTAATGCTGCTGCCTAGCATTTATTTTATCTATCAGAAAAACCTCTCCTCCAATGAATGTACAGGAAACGTTTTAGCCTCAGGAGTGTCAGGAATTGGCGGTGATTTTATACTCGAAGACATCTATGGAAAAACGCAACACAGCAACGACATCATAACAAAGCCTTCACTCATTTATTTTGGTTATTCGTTTTGTCCTGATATTTGTCCATTTGACTTGCAAAGGAATGTAATTGCTGTCGATATTCTTTCAGAAATTGGTCTTGACATATCCCCAATATTCATAACGATTGATCCAAACCGTGATACAACTGAGCGATTGAAAGAATATTCAAAATTTATTCACCCAAAATTAATTTCTCTAACTGGTTCGCAAGCTGCAATAGATGATGCTATGAATACTTTCAAAGTTTACGGTAAGAAATCCAAGTCTTCTCAAAACGAAAATGAAACATATTTAATGGATCATTCGGCATTTACTTATCTTGTGGACTCCTCGAATGACTTTATTGATTTTTTCAGAAGACAGGTTAGTCCGGAGGAAATGGCTGAAAAAATCAGATGTTTGTTAAACTATAAGGTGTAAAATATTTGTTAAACGCTTTAAGAGTACCTATATTAGATAGAGGTTGTAGCTTTGAGGTTAGTGATGAATACTCACAAGTTAAAAGATAGTGATACCGGTGAATCAATACTTTTAATTGATGATGACGAACCTTTCGTAAAAAGGCTGGGTCGCGCAATGGAGAAACGTGGCTTTGCTGTTAGAACCGCTCTTACAGTTTCAGAGGGTAAAACTATTGCCGAAGAACTATTACCCAAATATGCCGTGATTGATTTAAGATTAGAGGATGGTAGCGGCTTAGACGTTGTAGAGCTCCTTCGCCAAAAAAGGTCGGACTCTCGAATAGTTGTTTTAACTGGATATGGGGCTATCGCAACCGCAGTGGCTGCCGTGAAGATGGGTGCCACAGATTACCTTTCAAAACCTTCCGATGCATCTGACGTTATGAACGCTCTGATTGCTGGTGAAAAAAACAAACCCCCACCACCTGAAAATCCCATGTCAGCAGATAGGGTAAGGTGGGAACACATTCAAAGAGTTTTTGAACTGTGTAACAGAAACGTTTCTGAAACAGCCCGTAGATTAAATATGCATCGTAGAACTTTGCAAAGAATTCTTGCTAAGCGAAGTCCCAAATAGGTTGTGACCTTAAAACCCTTTGCCTCGCATCAATGCGGGGGTATCTCCAAGTAAGCCAGAAGCCTCTTCAATAAGCCTAGTTTTTAAACCGGTATTTCTGTTTATAACAGCTAACCCAATATCCCGAAAAGATCTCAAAAAGAAGTTATCATTTGAAAACAATTTATTAACAAAATGGGTGAGACCTCCCAAGGATATTCTATCTATAGTTCTCCACTGATTATACCGCTGCAGCACGGCCTCAGAACCTATATCTTCGCCTATTCTATGGGCAGATAATATTACTTCAGCTAAAGAAGCAACATCCCTCATACCCAAATTTAGCCCTTGTCCGGCAATAGGATGAATAGCGTGAGCCGCATCACCAACCAAGGCAATACGATTTGAGACCATTTCTGGTACAAAACTTAAAGATAAGGGATAAGCATACCTTTTACCTTTTAACTGTATGTCTCCCCTAAAGTCACCAAAACACCGCTTCAATTCATTAACAAATAATTGGTCTTTTGTATCTCCAAGTCGTTCACCTAGTCCCTTATCCACCGTCCAAACTACCGATGATATTTTCCCTGGTAGTGGTAATATGGCCAGTGGTCCCGCCGGCATAAAAAATTGATGAGCTTGACCCTCGTGATTTTTATCATGAGAAACTGCGCACACTAAGCTGATTTGTTCATAGCTATATGTTGTTCGCTTTAGGCCTGCACCTGCGGCTACTTCTGAATTTCTACCGTCCGCACCTATTAGAAGCTTAGTTTTTATTCTATCTCCGTTACTTAGTTTTACCTCACAATGCCCTGAAAAAGATTGCTGCGCTATAATTCCATTACCAGAAAATTCCTTTATTGTATTGAAACGCTTTGTTCTTTTCAAAACAGCCTGGCGCAAGAACCTATCTTCTATGACATATGCTAGTGGTCCCTCTATCATTTCTCGATGATCAAAATGCATGTGCAAAGGCGACACTCCATAACCAGAAATTCCATCAGTTATTTTCATATCTAGAACTGGTTCAGCCCTAGGAGAAATTTCCTTCCAAAGTTTTAAAGTCAAAAGCATTTTAACTGTCGAGAGAGACAAGGTATACGCTCGCCCATCAAAGTCCCAACTTCTTTGTTTAGTCGCTGCTAACTTATCTATTTTCGCAACTTTAAAACCATACTCTGCCAAGGAAAGGGCCATTATAGAACCTATTAAGCCTCCTCCGCCAACAATTATATCGTAATAGTCTTGCATATCTCTTGATATGCCAGATATTATTAAAAAGTCCACAAATAATTAAAAATACTTGAAGGCATCCTATTTTGAAAGAACACTTATGGAAAATATAATTAATCTAACCGCAACTGAAATTGGACGAAGAATAAGTAGAAGTGAAATTTGCCCCGTTGAACTAGTAGAAACTTATATTGAACGAATAAATAGCTTACCCGAATCCGAGTCTATTTTTTCGACTTTGATGTTTAAAAATGCTATTATTGATGCAAAAAAGGCAAAAGATCGAGTAAAACGAAAAGTTGTTAGCAGTAGTCTCGATGGAGTCCCTATCTCTTGGAAGGACTTATTTGATACTGCAAAAATACCAACCGAGGCTGGCTCAGAACTATTAAAAAATAGAATACCCGAGAAAAATGCTGCTGTGATAGAGAATGCAAAAAAGGCTGGGCTAGTTTCTCTTGCAAAAACGCATATGACTGAGTTAGCATTTTCTGGTTTGGGTGTTAACCCAATTACCAAAACACCCCCTAATTCACTTAGCTCCAGTTTAGCACCAGGTGGCTCATCATCTGGAGCTGCCGTTTCTGTTTCATTAAATTTAGTGTCTTGCGCTGTAGGATCCGACACAGGCGGTTCAGTAAGAGTGCCAGCCGCATGGAACAACCTAGTTGGCTTCAAACCTACATATGGAATATTAAGTTTAAAAGGAGTGGTTCCTCTTTGTCCAAAGTTCGATACCGTCGGACCAATCGTAAAATCAGTTGAGGACGCAGCAGGCGTTTTTTCCGCTCTTCACTTCAAAAAAGAAATATCATTATTAGATATAAACCTGACAAAAACAAAAATGGCAATACTCCAAACTAATTTACTTGATGATTTAGATAGTACGATAAAAATTTCATTTGAAGAAAGTGTGGAGTCACTAAAAAAAAGCGGTGCACAAATTTCAGTAATTAAATCAGCAGTGATTGAAGAAATTTTAGAATTATCTGCATACGTTTATAGTCCCGAAGCGTATGGCACATGGAAGCACCTCATTGAAAAAGAACCCCTAAAAATGCATCAACCGATTCTGGAACGGTTCCGGAGTGGAGCCAAAGTCGATGGACCAACTTATGTGAAGGCCTGGCAAACACTAGAGGAATTAAAAGAACACTTTTTATCCTTAACCGCCAGATTTGATGTTATGTTAGCTCCAACGACCCCTATTTTGCCACCCAAAACAATTGATCTAATTAAAAATAATTCCTACTTCTCAGAGCAAAACCTGTTAACATTACGTAATACTCGCTTAGCTAACTTGCTAGGTTTTCCCGCATTATCTCTGCCTACAAAAACAAATTTTTGTGGCTTCATGTTGATGGGCAAACCTTTGACGGACAACTTTCTATTGAGTATTGGTAAAAAAGTAGAACAACTGTTAAAATAGTTTTGCTAATTTAATAATCAAACTCAATACTAGACCTTAAGTGAAACGCAAGCTATACTAAGTTTAAGATGGACATAAGATCCATTAAAAATGAGGCCATAATGCAGAATTCACTCCCGTTTTCGGATTTACCGGACTATGCTTTCCCACGTCTGAGAAAACTACTATCTGGTACAAAAAGTCCTGGTAAAGAAATAACTATGCATATTGGCGAACCTGGCCATGAATATCCAGATTTTATTGAAAAGAAAATTCTTGAGTTTTCAAAAGGTTTTAATCATTATCCTCCCAATGAAGGTACAGAAGGTTTGCTATTAGCAATCGCCAAGTGGATAAAAAAAAGATATAATATTTCTGATCTTAATCCAGAAACCGATATAGTTGTTTTAAATGGCACTAGAGAAGGACTTTTTAATTCAGCGCTAGCTTTAAGTCCTAGAAGAAAAAATTCTCTCAAACCAGCAATATTAATTCCTAACCCATTTTACCAGTGTTACATGGTTGCTGCTACAGCAGCCGGAGCAGAACCAATATTTGTTCCTGCAACAGCGGATAGCGGTTTCCTCCCTAACTTTTCAAAACTCCCGCCCAATATATTAAACCGAACAACTATTTGCTATATTTGTTCACCAAGCAACCCACAGGGCGCCATAGCGACCGAGAAATATTGGGAAAACCTTTTTTATCTGGCAGAGATTTATGACTTTAAGATTCTTGCTGATGAATGTTACTCCGAAATATACAGGGATAAAATTCCATCCGGAGCACTGGAGATACTGCATAAAGTAGGGGGAGACCCGGAAAGATTAATTATTTTTAATTCTCTATCAAAACGGTCAAATCTGCCAGGTTTGAGATGCGGATTTGCCGCTGGCGGAAAAGATGCAATAGCGGAAATCAAAAAATTAAAATCATATAGT
>MDTA01032922.1_pt1 | contig 64951 bp, 54 predicted proteins | sample 811151 | NCBI WGS metagenome assembly MDTA01 (sample SAMN05326648, study PRJNA326480) | marine metagenome | isolation source: seawater | place: Indian Ocean: South | collected 2010 | reverse complement strand
AAGGATTGATTTGATAATTGCAAGAAAAAAATGCGTTTAGGCGAAAGTTTTTTTGTGCTTTGCCTTGCGTGGCAAAACCTTGTTTTTGAGTTTGTGAGGGCGGGCTTTGGAGAAGACCATTGGGATTCTAACTTTTACTTTCATGATTATATTCTAAGGATTAAAGGCTAAAGGTCAAGCAAAAAAAATGAGTTAAGAGTTTTCAACTTCGGCAAGCACTTCAGCAAGCTGAGACTCGATCTTTTCAAGCTCGGGAAGTGCAAGCATTTCGATTGCCATTTCAACATTGGCACGGGTTGCAGAGGTTGCGTCTTCACGCATCTTTGCGATGGCGTGGTGGATTCCCTCGATCCGAGATTCGAGGATTTCTTTTCTAGTATCAATCATTTTCATACCTATAAGGTAACAGAAAAAACCGAAAAAAGCGAGAAAAAAATGACTTATTAGTTCGTTTGTAGCTTAACTAATGAGCCTATAAGCCGGACTGATATACCCCCGCATGGCAACCCTACCCATTTTGTGAATTGATTTTTAAAATGTGACAAAGAAATCCGGCGGGGGGTGGTATTTTTCAATATCAAAACAAAAATATAAATTATAACAAATTAGCTTGCCCAAAAAAAAGCCAGGGGGTGTATCTAAATATATGCCAGACGAACAAGATATGATATGGTTAAAAGGATTACAATTTAATTTAAATGCTTGTAAATACAAACTACAAGACACTATGTATATATTAAAAATTTTGCAGCAAGAATTAAAAAAAACTAAACAATACATTAATTCAGAATGCCGCCAAAGTGAATTTGAATATTCTACCGAAATCATTGAATGTATAAACTGGAACCCTGATTCTGAAAACAGTCAGGAATTAATTATAAAATTAAAAAATGAAACTTAAAAGAAAAATATTAATAATGGGATTGCCTGGGAGTGGTAAAACTACCCTGGCAGAACTTCTTGTACCTGCACTTGGAGCGGTATGGTTTAATGCTGATGCTATAAGGCAAGAAATCCACAAAGATTTGGGATTTTCTGAAGAAGATAGAATAGAGCATGCTAGAAGATTAGGCAAGCTAAGTGATTGGGCTGCCATGGGTGGAAATTTTGTTATAGCGGATTTTTGCTGCCCAACTAAAGAAACCAGGGATGTATTTAATGCTGATTTAATAATATGGGTAGATAGAATTCTTGAAGGTAGATATGAAGATACTAATAAGCTATTCGAAAGACCCATGAATTACGACGTAAGATTAACTGATGGTTCGCCAGAAGAATGGGTTGAAAAAGTTCTTAGAAAAATATATGAAACAGAGAAATGGGACAACCAGGCCCCAACAGCACTTTTAATTGGCAGATATCAGCCATTTCATATAGGCCACAAAACTTTAGTACAAGAATCTATTCAACGGGTTGGTCAATGTTGCATTGCATTAAGGGATGTTGCTGGAACTGATGACAGTAATCCGTATGATTTTGAAAAGGTAAAATACGAAATAGAAAAAGCTTGCGTTGAATTTGGAGATAAAATCCGGGTTGTTGAACTCCCTAATATTACAGACGTTTTTTACGGCAGAGGTGTGGGTTATAATATTGAGCAGCTAGAATTAAGCAAAGAAATGCAAGATGTCTCCGCCACAAAAATAAGATCGGGACAAATTGGCCAGGACGGCAAACCCCTCGGAAAGCGCCCTGAGTAATTTTGTCTCAGTTTTATCCTGTCAGGCTTTATTATAGCGGTTTTTAAATTGGCATGAAGTATGCAAATATACTTGCATATGAAAAATTCACTATTCACTAACTTCTTTGGGGAGACTGAATTGTTAGGCGTTTTTGATGAAGCGATTAACAATGTGATCGACTCAAGTATAGATTCCTATAAATACCGAACAACAATCGATCAAAAGGAGGATAATTATGTTATCACTGCGCAAATTCCAGGGATGTCTAAATCAGACGTCACTATTACAGCTGAAAATGCTATATTACGCGTAACAGGAGAGAAAGATATCAATTCGCATATGCATACGTCAATTGACCGAACTTTCAAGCTCGGACCAGATGTTGACGCTAGCAAAATTGAAGCAAAAGTAGAAAATGGAATACTAGAAATTAAAATTCCTAAAGCGGAAAAATGTAAGCCAAAACAAATTAAAATTAATTAGACAAAAAATCTAGCTTAAATTCAAAGTCATGATTTATTTGGGAGGATATAAACTCGCAGTCTTCTTGACTAAATAAAAGCTTGTATTCTTGGTTTTTGTAATAATTCTTTCTTTGCTCAGACCACAATTTTGAGTTTTTATGAGTTTTGCTTTGGTTGTTTGGTAATAAAATATCTTCTTTTAATAATATATTTGACAGCACAGTCTCTGTGTTAAACAAAAGATTTTCATATTTAACAAATTTAAAATTAGGACACTGAGAGGCGAGGCTAAAAACCGACTCGTGTTTTTTATTTCTTAAGTCAATCACGTTTTCATATTCAGCAAGCACACCGTATGCTGAAGGGTTATTTTTATAGTCTGTGATCCAACCACCTCTTTCTGTCCATTTTGATCTAATAAATTCAGACATTTTTTTGTTTGAGCAGAGTAACCCGTCTTCGTTTATGTCCGCCATTTCCCAGGCGTGGTATGGAGTTTTGTGCATGGAGGCAATCCAGCTTAGTGTTGATTTGTATATATAAATACTTAGAACATCAGGAGAATTTAGGTTAAGGCAGTTTATGTATTCTGATTCTGAAAAAAGATCTACTGTTTTTAATGATTTTATGTTTTTTGCTTTTAATTTAAATAAATGTTTGTCTTCATCGCAAACCTCGGCATCACTATTTGTAGAGATTAAGTGCTTCAGCCAATGTGTTCCCGAGTTTCGCTCGCCAATAATTTTTATCATTTTAAAACTCATATGCTAATTGTCCCTATGCCAGTATTTGCTGGTTTATGCCAGTTTTTTGCATACGGGTCGCAGGCTTTTTTAATTCCAGGGCATTTATAAAAACCGTAATCATGAGTTAGTATTTTCCCTCCGTCAACTATTTTATCGTAGAAATGATCTAAGCAAGTTTTAGTTGGAACATAATGATCAAGATCCATCCATAATACGGCAATATTGCTAACATCGACTGATTGTATTGTATTTTCATCTATAAACATGGGGTATGTTCGCGGCTCTCTGATTTTTTTCTTTTTAAAATTACTTAGCCACTTATCTACCCCTCCTGCATTAAACTCACCTTCCACACAAGGGTTATCACACATATCTTCTTGTTCGGGAGGAGCTAAACCCTGAAAGGAGTCAATTACATGGTATTCTCTATCTGGACTAGTTAACATCATAGACATTACATCTCCTCCTAAATAAGTACCAGCAATAACTATATTACCAATAGGAGCATTATATACAACATCAATAAGATAATTTATTTCATATACATTAAGACAAGTATACTCTTTAATTAAATTATATATATCATCATTCATTGTTTTGTATTATAACTTTCGGGGCTTTGTCGTAGACTGTAAAAACGAATACCATCAAACGTAAACCTCTTTTCTTATTTTTTCACCACGCTGTTTAAATTTTGTTTTCATTTTTTTTCGTAACAAATTGATTGTTTGCATATAATATATTATGTTTTTAATATAGTTTTTCTATCATTATTTTGTTTTAATAATGATTTTGTATATGCCCCCCAGGCGATTCCGGCGTCAGCCGAAATAATTATAATTTAAATTAGTAAATATTATTTATTGAATTGGTATCGCCTCAAGCTGATAGGCATATAACTCTATAACATCAAATTAACAATTTCCTCTGGCTTTATAGTATCAAGATGATTACCCTCAAGTCGATCAGTTATGGTTGGATGAATTTTTCCAAAAGCTTCTAAGTACCTACCGTTCCATTCGGAATCTTTGTTTTGTCCAACAAGAAAACACATATGAGTTTTAACGTCTTCAGAGAAATAGCCCATAAAGTGAATCAAAAAATCTCCAGCAATAAAATTCTTAGGGTGTTGATTCATAATTTTTGCCGGGAGCGAATCTATCGGACCTTTTGACTCTAGCAATTGATGTAGTAGCTCTTGATCGCCTCCAACTTTTCTCCATTCGGGGTGAGGCACTTTAGGGCACATATTCCACCATTGCCAAAGCAGCTTGGTATTACTTAAGCAATTTTTAAAAACTAAAATTCCAGCATTAAAATCCCAGTTCCCAGGATCTTTAAAAATTAAATAATCTTTGTCTGAGTATGAATTAATTATATCTTCCAATTTAATCTCATGATTTATAATTGCAGAGTCAAGATCTGCCCATATAACATAATCAAAATCATGCATGTACTTTAGTAATATATATGGCTTTTGATAAGTGGCTTCTATGTCTGGAAAATTTAAGCTCTCGACTATATGCGAATAACCATATTTTTCACAGTATAAACTATTTAAATGAAGGCAGCCTATATTTTCTGCGGCGTACTCTTTGTCTCCTAGCTGAATTAATGCAATTTTCATTAAAATAATGTACACCTTGATGTGCGAGCCGTGTAAATAATTATATGGCATTTCCATCTGTTGATATATTGACTGTTGTATGTGGCAAGGTTGGGGTTTTAGAGTCATGGGCCAGCTCCTTGTTTACTATGGGTAGTTCCGTGCCTAATGTATCTTTAACGGTAGTAGATAATGCTTGCGACCCAAGCTTTTCTAAAATTATGCAAGATACTCTTGCTGAACATAATGCCAATGAAGCGTTTAAAGAAATCAACATCATTAATTGCACCGCTGGGCTGCCTGATGTTATTGAAAAAGCAAGGGATTCAGAGAATGCATACAAAAAGCATAAATCAACAGCAGACGCATTTAATTTTGGCTTTGAGTATTGTAAATCTGACTATATTTTTACTTTAGACGACGACGTCCTTTGTCCTTCTCATATATTAATGGCATTTTTAGTTTCAATGATGAAGAATAATCGCATTGGATGTATGACTGGATATTACTTTACTAACCCAGACTGGAGCAGGGAAGATAGCTCTCGTATGGTCTCCGTTGCGCGTAATCTAAAAAAAGATGGGATGTGCGATATTGACGATGTTTGGGGGATGGGAGAGCTAGATATCACTCACTGCGGCACAGGGTGTGCATTATGGAGGAGTAGTGTTGTCAAGGACTGCTTGCCTCTTAGAGTAGAAATTCCAGAAGGAACAAAATCTTACTTTTGGGGTCCAGATATTTGTTTATGCAATGATATAAAACTTAGAGGTTATGATATTGTTTTAGATTCACAAATGGTTTGCACGCATTTTGATCATAATGGAGAAGAAGTTGGATTAGGTGTCAAAAAGTTTTTAGAACAAAAGCGACATGCAGAAAAATGCTTCAAAGAAATTACGCTAGAAGAAGTTAACGAATATATTCAAAACAGTCTTGCCAAACTGAACGCTCTTAGCCTGAAAGCTCTTGCAGAAGTCATGTCTACTAGACCTTCTGCAGAAGAGTTAAAATGCGATATAGAAGGGTCGTTCTGGTCAATGTTTCACGAAGAGGAATATTTCTGTGGTAAAAAAACATCCGAAGAGCGAGAAAAAACCATAAAAGACTTTTTGAAATATATCCTTATAACTGAAAAATAATCATGAGGCTTCCTGACTTTATAATTCCTGGTTTTCAAAAATCAGGCACCACAGCTCTCAGAAAAAATCTGGATAATCATCCAGATATTTACATGGCTTATTGCGAGGGTCAATATTGCGCCGCAAGACCCGAAATAAATTTTTTTTGCAAGTCTAAAGGTTTTCATGAAATGCCTCATGAAGAAGCTTTAAATTGGTATAAATCTAAATTTAACACAGACTTAAAAGTGTGCGGAGAAAAATCTCCCAGCTATTCTCTTAGGCCAGAATTTTCAGCAAAAAGGATGAGTCAGATTGTGCCTAACGTAAAATTAATTTTTACATTCAGAAACCCAATAGACCGAGCATACTCTGCTTATAATCACTATCAGCAGTGCTTGGCTAGAGGCGAGCAGTGGTGCAAGCCAAATAATCAACAATGGGACCCTAGTGAAGATTTTATTTATAATTTAAAAAACCATCAAGCGTTTACAAAGTATAATTATGCGTCAACACTAGAGTCATACTTAAAATATTTTAAAAGAGATAAAATGTTATTTGTCATACAGGAACGCTTAATGCCCCCATGCTATAAAGAAAATGTAGAATACCAAAATGGACAAACAATACCCGCAGGGCAAGATCAATATAGTGAAATATTTAAATTTTTAGGCGTAACCGATTTAGAAATGAAAAACAAGGTAGGGCATGCTAGAAGTAAAAAACCTCTGTCTGACGACGAACGGAAAGCGGCTTTTGATGTTCTGCAGGATCATTTTGATGAATTTTTTAAAATTTACGGTTCAGTCGTAAAGGAGTGGGCAGACGATTTAAATTGACTTATATATATCTGTATTTTTAATTTGATTGTATATAGAGCCTATCTTTAAAAATTTCTGCCTAATGCTTTTTAGGTATTCGTGGGCTTTAACTATATTAATATCAGACGATAATAAAACGTGCGCATCAATTATGTCATCAAAAAACAACGGGTATTTAGGTCCCAAATATTCTTCCATGGAAGGGTTTCTTTTTACTAAAATTGGTGTTGCACAATCTATGCAATCTAATACTACATTATTTGCAGAACAATCAAAAGTGCTCAAGAAAAATATATCAGTTTCGTATAATTTGTAGTATTCTTTAATAGAGATTGGTGGTGTTTTTTCAATGTCGTCTGCATTTGCTCCTGGGTTTGAATATGCGTTTTGCAGCCTTATCTCCCATGGTATTAATCTTTTTGAGTAATTTGCTGGAACCATCATTTTGGTAAAATCAAAAGGGTTTCTTAAATGTATTCCTGAAGAGGTTAGTTTTCTTTTTGGTCTAGATAAAAAGCCCTCTATGTCGAAAATTTTCTCAATCTTTTTGATGGGATGTAAAATTTTTTCACAAGGAATGTTGATTCCTTTAGATCTAAAAAAAGATTTATATTTATCTACCTCACAATCGCTAAGAAAATACATCCCCAAGCATTGTTTGGATATAATATCTAGAACTTCATCTGGATATGGAGTAATTTTATTTATGTACTTACTGGTATCAAATGGGTCGTGTACTATTGCCACAAATTTTTCCTTAGGAAATAACTCGCAAAGCATAGATATATTCATGCCAGAAAACTCCATCATACTTTCTTCATTAGAAAACCAGCCAAAATGCGACTCAAAAAAAGTCATAAAATTAACGTCTCCCAAACCCCAGAATGGCTTAAATTCTTTTATTGCTAAATCCCAACCTTCGTGAATAAATCCACTTGTATCGCTAAATACATTTTTAAATTTGTCAACCCAGCACCTAGGATTGGGTGTGGTATAGAGGTTTAAAAACTGATTGTAGTTGTGGTTTGCTACGGCATGGTCGTATTCACCTCTGTAATCTTCAGGATAATATTTGAAGTCTCCTAGCAAGTTTTGCATTGCATTTTTATCATTTGTTAGAGGTATAAGTTTTTTGCAAATGTAGCTAAAAAATTCTTCACTACCAATTTCACAATCCATAAAAAAACCTTCAAATTCAAATTGATGATCAAATAGAAACCTATTGTCAAATATAATTCTATCTTTCATGGCTCCAGGTCCTAGCTGATAAGTGCATAAAGTAAGAATCAGCGAGCAGCTCTTTTGTTTGATAATCTTTCGGCACCAACAACCAACCGCCATCAAGATTTGCTTTTTGAAATAAAGATTTGATGTTATACTTATTAAATAATACTAGTTGATTATCGCTACCTTTTACCCTTAGGCAAACAGGGTTTGTATAAAAGTAAGGCAGTATACATAAATTTTTTAAATAAGACATGTTAATATGTGCGTTTGCGGCACTATGGAGAAACCTAGGGCCAGTAGTTCTGAAAACTGTATTTTCCATTCCAATGTCTTCGTAGTTTTGTAATTTTTGCTCTTGGGCTAGCATATAAAAGCATAGCATCCAAAAATCCGCCCCTCTTTCGGAGGCAAGTATGGCGTTATAAATGGATTTCTGTGCTCCATAAGCGTTTGGATACTCTTCAAATAATACAACCGATTTATGTCCTGTGACGTTTACAAGAAATTGAGCTTCATTATCGTTAATTCTTTGAAATAATTCGTCCATTGGCTGCAAGGAAAACATGTCTAAATCTAAATATACCCCGCCATATTTGTGCATATAAAAATATCTGGCAACATCTGCTCTTTGTATTGGATAAGCATATTGATCGTATGTTTTCAAAAACCAAGGATAATGGTCTGTTATTAATTTTCTATTATCTTCGTCTGTCCAGTACTTATATTCCCAGTCAGCATGATTCATTAAAAGCTTAGACCTGATTTTTAATTCTCGCTCAGGTATTGTAGACTCTGGCCCTTTGTGGCTTTGATGAATGATCTTTGGTATCTCCATTATGCGTTATATTTGTGTAAAATAGATTACACGTATTTATGAATATTTTTATTACTTGCGATTTAGGCAGTTCAGTTTGGAAAAAATCTGCAATTCAAGCCTCAATTTTTATGTATAAATCTATCGAAAAAGCAGGATTTAATGTTTTTTTGTTAAATAGATTTAAGTCTGATGTGCAAAATAATCTAGATTGTAAGTTTTATGATATAGAAGATGTATATTTAGAAAAGTTTCCTGAAATAGATTATGTCATAATGTCTTGCTTTGAGCTTTCTAAAGCAGAATATACAAAAATAAAAGAAGCTAATCCAGCTTGTAAGTTTATTTTATACGATCATTATTACTCTGCAGCAATAGACCAAGAGGATTTTGTAAACTCTAGGCAAATGCGAGCAAGAACCTGGTATGCTGATGAAGTGTGGGTTCCAGAACATCATGCAGCTTCGTTGGAGTATGCTAAAACGTATCACAATATGGACTGCGAGTCAAAGGCCGCACCATACCTTTGGTCGCCTATGTTTATCAGTATAAAGAAAAACGAAAAAAATATAAATTTTAAAGTTAAAAATGAAAAGAAGAATGTAGTTGTACTTGAAAACAATCAAAATGCTTTTAAGAATTCTCTAGTACCTATGTTAATTTGTGAGCGAGCAAATCATATTTCACCCGAGAGCTTTGACTCATTTAGTATGTTTAATACTCAAAAGCTTAAAAAAAGTAAAAACATTTTTAAATTCACGCGACAATTAAATATAGATAAAGTAAAGAAATTATTTTTAAGTGGGTCTTGGAGTTCATTTGATGTATTTAATAGTATAGGAAAATATGTATTATCATATCAAGAAAACAATATTTTAAATTATTTATTTTTAGAAGCTTTGTATTTAAATTTACCGCTTATACATAATTCTGAATATATTAAATCATATGGATATTATTATAATGATTGTAATATAAATTTTGCTGCGAATCAGTTAATTAATGCAGTAAAAAATCACGAAGAAAATATAAATGTTTACGAAGAACAAAATAGAGCTATGCTAAAAGGGTTTTCTCCTACGAACCCCAAAAATTTAGTATTTTTCCAAAACAATCTAGTTAAGCACAATAAAAGTTAATAAATTCAGCCTCTTGTGTATATAATATATAAGGTTCGGTATGAAAATTTTAGGTAAAAATGGCTATGTCAGGGACGTGCAAGATGGAGATATTATGGAGTTGTGCATGCATCCTAGAGAGGTTGATTTAAGGCACTCACAATATTTGGGCTGGGAAAACTATCAAGAGCATGTTGTTAGTACATTTAATTCTTCAGTAAGAAGCCTCTCGTTTTGTTTTAGCGATGATTCGTTGGTTGGGTGCCTTGGCGTGCATGAGTCTCCTCACGAAAGAGTGGGCGGAGTCTGGGCCTTGGGAACCAAAAGCTCTCTTGACATATTAAAATTCAAAGGAGGAATGAAAAAAAGTTATGGCAACCTAAAAAGCATTCTGGGCGCATATGAATTTATGAAAATATCAAAAGACCACTTTGATTGGCTATTTGGAGAAGATTTTGATATACTTGTAAACATAGTAGAAAATAAAAATAAATTAGGCATCCGATGGTTGAAGTTTTTGGGAGCCGAAATCACGCCCAAAGATAAAAAATTTTCTCAAGTAACTTTTTATAAAAATGGGCGGCGGAGTACATATTGATTTTAATTTAGACTTTTTGTCTGCAGAACCCGCCTTTGCCGGAATATCTAATAGAAATATATTTGGCGCCCACAGGGCGGCTTTACCGGGCGCTCTGCCAATGTGGTACGCTAGGTTTCGTCTAGGGGCACAGTATCAAGTCGGGCACATTGCAATTTACTATAGTGACGATCTGGATCTTTTGTCAAGAGAAGAAAGGCCGACACCAAGCTCAACAAACTTATATGTTTGTGTTGATGGTAATAATGCTGGCGATTTTAACCCACCTTCTTCGAGTTCATGGAAGTCGATGGAGGAATTAAATATCACTCACCATACAGGGGTCAGATTGGTTTCTAGGAATGATTTTATTAATGGTTCTGGTAATGCTGTAAATGAAAACGAAATATGCTTAAATTTGTTTGAGTTTATTAACATGCCTTTTATTGTTTGTAATGCAACTTTTTTGCCGCGTGATAAAAATGGAGCAGCTATAGCCTTAAGGCCTACGGGAGGTGCTTCTATGGGAGGCGGAGTGGTAAGAACCAAAAAACCAAGCCCTAATTTAGATGATGGCATTGGATTTGATAGATTAGCTGTTAATTATCCAGAGTTCGCTATTTCGGGCGTAGGAAAAACACCCTTGCCTAGTAAAGAATTTGGATTTGCGTCTACATCTTTAAATGCACATTTGGGTGCAAACACTAACATTATTGACGCAACAAATAGCCCTACAGACCCAAATATCGACGCGCAAGTTTTTAATTCTTCAGAGGTTTATTCTGTTGGAGATTTTGTAAACTATTTTCAGCCAATTGTAAGTGGACAAATTGATACCACAAGTATACCTTCAAATTGGGATGAATCTTTTGATTCTACCGAACACCCAAGACTGGCAGTTTGTATAAAAAATACTGAGACTCCTGCAAGAGATGCTTCTGGAAATTATGATTTTGACAAAATACCATGGAATAATGCATCTAGTTTTTGGAGAGATTATGCATCATCAACTAATCGACCTAATTCTTCATTAAGCTCTATATATGACTATTTGGTTAATAAGCAGGCGACACATAGAGGATTTCAAGTAGACTCTAGTTCTGTTTCCAAGAATCTTGCTAACGAATCAATAATTCCAACAAAAGCAAGAATAAGAATGAATGATTTTGGTGGCGGATCAAATATATATGGGCACTTAATGGCTAAATGGGGAAATAAATTAAATCTTTATCATTCAAGTAAATGTCGGCCTTGGTATTCTGGGGCAAATAATTCTTCTGGACCTTTTCAAGATGGACAATATGATATTTTAATATATACGAAAAACTTAAGAAAAGACCATGGAGGCCAACCAAGGTTAGCGGTAACATTCGGAAGAACTACTAGCATAAAATTTTTATCAATATCTGGCGTATCTACTTTTGCTACCCATTCTATAGACAATAATAAAATAAATTCATATTTAAATGTCGACAGTTTTTCACCTTCTAATGTGAGTATTGAAAATGCAACTGGAGATCTTGTTCATTATACGTATGATAATTTAATTCCTTGTTATTATATGTCTCGTGGCTATGTTCATGCAAGAAGAAGAGGGGGCGTGCATCCTGGTGGAAATAAGGGTAGTCATTTGCTTGGCAAATATGTATTGATGATTGAAGACCTGCTCTCTAGGCAAAGAATTGAAATGGTTACGCCGCAGCTTTTTTCTAACGGCAACCCTCTTAATGGATTGCATGGTTCTGGTTGGCCTTTCCAGCAATATGGTCAGCCCCCTGAACCAAGAAATTATAGTTATAATCCGATTACCGACGGGAATATTACTCAAATGATCAATACCCAAAGTGTTGCTGCAGATACAACGCAGGCTCAGCCGCTTCACTATTTGATTCTAGGTAACGCATTAAATCCAACAGATCAGCAAGCAAATGCTGGTTTAGTATATGAGGATGAAACTAGAGTTATAGATAGAGCGTATCGCCCAATTCTTCTCAGAACAGACGCGCTATCATCTTCAAAATTTAAAAGGATTGTAGGACTTATGCAGACTGGATTTCCCGGCATAAACGCAGACGAGCTTAAAGAAGAATTTTCTGAATTAGAAGACCATGGCACAATGACAAATAATCTCTGGTTAGATCTTGGAGAAACTTTTGCCCAGCAACAGAGCGATTTATTTAAATTAGTTGTTGGTAGCGCTCACGGAAAACAAACTGGCGCAAGTTCTGGCGCGATTAAACTAGAAGACGCAGCAATAAGCTGGAGTGATTCTAAAGAATATAAAACGCAAACCATTGTAAAGCTTTCTTCTGGAGATTATTGGGAAAAAACAACAACATCAAGCACAAACCCTTGGTTTCATGATCAAAATTACAGTATAGATGATATTATTTACTGTTGGGAGGGTGCAAGTAAGGTTTACTACAAATGTATTAAACAAAATGCTGGATTCTCGCCGAAACAAGCTTATCATTTTTTTAGAGCGAAAAAAGCAAGCCAAGATAAAAACCCTTTAGAACACCCTGGTTTATGGTCAAAGCTGGTTTTGGTAGATGATAATTTAGCTTGGATAAACACCTCAGTAACCTCAATTACAACATATACCTCATTTAGAGTTTTAGCCAATTCTAATAGTTGGCCTACATCCGGCAGAAGCGCCGTGACGCTTGGGTTTGGTTGGAAACGGGCAGTATCAGAAGAAGGAATCATCAATAAAATTGCAGAAAACAATACAGAAACAAACTTACCGTCATGGGTTCAAGGAGGTAATTATTCGCCTGGAGATCTGGTTGTTGTAACTTCTGGGCCAGTTAAAGTTTTGTCGCCAGATGGAACTTATAAAACTTATGAAGAATGGATTAGGACTTTTGGCTTAGAAGAACAATCTGGTTACAGTGAGCAAGAGTTGTCTTTATTGTTTTCTACGGCTGAGGCTGAAACGCCAGTGCATGTTTATAAATGCCTTAAAAATACTTCTGATGTAGACCTCGAAAATCCTGAAGATTACGCAGGAATAATTCCTGGCTACATAGATTCGAGCGTAGGTTCGAAAAATTATAAATTTGTGTCCAATGTTCAGGAATCAAACCAAAGGTTTGATCAATTAATAAATCAAAATATTATATCTCAAACAATTTGGAAACAAATTACTCAAGCAGAATTTAATCAAGGCCAATTGGATACAGGCCATACTAATATTGATTACTACGGAATTGATGGAAACTCTATAAATAAAAAAGATGTTTATGGATCTGGAAATTGTTCTTACGACCTTGCTTTTGAAAATTATTACGAAATTGGTGATGCAGTAAAAATGGGCGACGACTTTTTCGTAAAAATTAAGATGTTTTGCTTGGTTGAGGAGGTTCCATCAGGTTATGATTTAGAAGATCCAGTAATTGATTTTGATACAATCATAAAAACAGAATCACAAAAAGCTGTTTATAATTATAACATTAATCTAGAGTTATCCGGGCCTGCTAATTACAGCACAAGCTCCACGGTACATTCATTAATTAGAACAAAATGGTGGCAGCCTATCGCCAAAAGAACAGGAGAATTAAAAAAATTATATGGGTCAGATAATCAATCTAATACTTACTTTGTGTCCCCGAGGTCTTTTGATTATCTTTACTTAAATGATGGTGTTTATGAACAAACAGATCAAACCGTGCTTTCATCACAAATAAAAGTTTATTCAGACGAAGTTAAAACGTTTGATGTAAGAGGCGAAGCGTTTTATTGGAGTTCGAATGTAAAAAATATTACGTCAAGCATGATAAATGCTTTGGACATTAGCGATTCAAACCCCGAGCTTAATCTTGAAAATTTAAGGGTGACTTCAATTTACCACCCCTACATTTCCCAAGCAGAATTTGGAGTAAACTGGGTGACCGGAAAAGGCTTGACCGCAAATCACCCTCTGGTGTCTAACAATGCACATCCTGCAGTAGAGTACTTTAAGTCGTGGCTGGATTCTAATTTTGACGTAGATTTTACTAGAGATTTTGCGTCAGGAAACCCTTCTATTGTGGATGAAAAGTTGTCAGATAAATTTAATTTACAAAAATTATTTGAAAAATATAATCCAACTGTAAAATTTAAATATACAGTTCTTGATGAAAGCGGAAATCAGGTCGGTCAAGCAGATCGGCAATATAATGGAGAAACAATTGAAATATCAAAAGATGAATCTTTAGAAATTACTCCTGAGCTAGAAGAAGAAAATGGAACTTTAATCACCAGTTATTCTGCAATTTTAAATTCAATTTCCAGTGGAAATGTAATAGGAGAATATCTTAGATCCCCGAGAGAAGATTATCAAAAAAGTATTTCTTTTGATTTGTTATTTACTAATTTGTCTATTAGTAATCCGCCAGTGGATGCAGACGGATTGAGAATACCGTTTTTCACTATGAGCGAGGCGACATCTGGTAATCAGGATACAACATCTTTTGCAGCAAATGCTGTTACCTGGTCAGAAGATGGGGAATATAGTAGGTACAGTATTGTGGAATATGGTGGTAATTATTATGAATTATCCGCGGGGAAAACAGAATTATTTAAAAATACTCCTAATAGAGCAGTAAATCATTATAGATTGCTTTCTCATAATAATCCTACTAATAATTTTCAAAATAATAATGAAACAGAAGATGGTGTAATTTTTGCAGCTGAACTTAGTTCAGGAGATTCAGGATTTGTAAAATACGACAAAAACACTGACTATAACGAGCCTATTACCGCGCCGGACGATGTTCCGCCCTTTTCTTCTGAAGGGTCAATTATAAATAGTGGTGTGGATTTAAATTTATTTTCTAACTCAAATATATTTGTGGGCGGAGATAGCCAAGTAGACCTACAAGGTGAATATAGTCAAGTTTATACAGAAATATCTACTAAAGATACTCTTCTTTCTAGATTTAAAAAACTAAATAATTTTTATGACCAAATCTCCGACCATTCAGATTTGTTTAGAAGTTCTCCTAAATGGAAGGATGTTGACGGTCCTGGATCCGATTCTCAAACTGGTGATTTATTAAATCTTGAGTGGTCTCCGTCCGAAGTTTATTCTAAGGGAGATATAGTGACTTATCAAAATAAAATTTATATATCAAAAGAATTAAACAACAACTTAAACCCTGCTTTAGAGCCTCCCGAGTGGTCAATCGTTCAACATTATCACGAAAGCTCTCATTATAGTGCTGGGGATTACATTTACATATACCAAGAAATTCTTGAATTGATTGATGAAGAAGAGGGTATCTCGCAATCTAATATACAAAAATATGGACCCAGTGAGTATAGTGGGCCTAACGAATTTTATCCATCATTATCAAAAAGAAAATCCTATAAAATTGGTGAAAAAATTGTTTTTGATAATAAAATATATGAATGTCATACAGAAGGCTCGGTTCAAGCCGAGCCTGATTTGCTGCTTGTTTTTAATTTAGTTTCGAATTATTCGGGAGAACCAGATCATGGAGGAGATATCGTGTTTTTTGTGTGCCAAAAAGATCTACAGCCTGGCGACGGTGGTCATAATCCTAGAAAGGTCAGTTTACTCGCCGGAATGCATGGAGATGATGATGTTCTAATTAGAACAAATGATAATATCTCAAAAATATATAATTACGATGAAAAAATACAATTAAATTTTGAATATCAAAATGATGGACAATTTAGCGAATCAGAAAAAACTATTTGCATAAGTGTTTTTGGTAATACAGAATCTACATTATTGCAAAACATTGTTGATGAACCTGAAATAACAGACTCGCATCCATCTTTAATTTCTGGCTATTCTATAAATTCCATAGGAGAGGGATTGGTTTCTTCTGGAGTAATATCTTTTAAGGTTAAAGTAAATAATCCTGACCCCACCGCAGTAAGCGAGATTCCGTTTGAAGGTCTAAATCAGTCCGAAAAAACCAGCTCAAAGTTTGCAAGTTCTGGAGCATCAATGTTCTGTAAGAATAGGTTTATTATAAATAATAATAAATTGTATGCGTCTGGCTTAGATAGTAGTGAGTTTGGGTTTATTGGGCTGCTTGAAGATACTTCTGATCTAAAAATAGATCTAGATGAATATGGCGATGAAAGTGTTGCGTATAACAAAATGTATCCATTTGATCAGATCAGCAATCAAGAAGTTAAAATCTTTGAAGAAAACGACGGCGACTTTGATTACTCAAATGCAACTGAGGAGGCCTCTGTGTCGGGGGTAACAATGGTTGATTCAGAAGGCGGAAACACAGTATTTATATTTAACAATAAATTGTATGGATTTGGTCATAACCAAGGATATTCCTTGGGTTTGTGCGCAGATGCTAACGACAACTTTGGCATTGGCCAGAGAGCATCATCTTTAAGTTTGCAAGAAAAATCTAGCGAGGCCACTCAAGATATGATGGAAGCTTTTTTGCATTTTGACGCAGAATATTATTTAAAACTACAGGCCACAGGTAGTGATTATAATTTGGGAGATGAAAGGGGTGTTTTTGCAGATGATCAATCTAAGGTATTAATGGCTTGGAAATATTTTAAAAATTTTGGGTTTTATAAGTCTTTGCCTGCAGAATATGAATTAATCTGCCACTCTGTAATTAATAGCAGTCAAATAAGTAATCCTTATAATGGATATATAAGTAATTTAAATTGGAGTTTTACTGATCAATATAATTCTTCAAAATCATGGATAGCTCAATCAGGAGTAATGTCTACTGTCAGCGCTTATGCCCCACCTTACAAACCTTCAGAGTTTTGGCAAACTGGAGGTTTGCACGCATTCAATATTGATCAAAAATATGCACCTACAGATTCAAATCAAATGGTTATCGGCGATATTGATGCTTATCAAGAAGTATCAATTTTTGAAAATTTTAAAAGATTAAATAATAAAACTTCTGATAAATCTGAGTATATAGAAACAATAAAAAGCAACGCTGCGCAATTTAAATTTTTATCAGATAAGGTGTCTACTGTTGATTTATCATTTGGAGGTTCCGAGCCATCAATAGGGTGGAACGGAATATTGGTTAGCGAGGACGCATTAAATCAAAATCATCCTAATTTTTCATCTTCTATTATAAATCCCGCAAGTCAAACTCCAGCGACTTCACTTTCAAGATTTAAAATAGGAGACTTAATTGGGGCTTCGTCTCTTGACTCTTTTGGAACAACAACAAATTTTAGAAGTTTTTACAATACTAATTTAATTTACAGCAACGAAGATCCGAATAATCAAATCATGCCCAAAGAAACTTTGTACGTTCAGGGCAAACCTTTTTGGGATCCAATTATTGGCTGTCCTGATCATGTTGTTTTTGATTTTGTTTCAGGAGAATATCCAGAAGGGTCTGACGACTCTAAAGATAATGTTCTTGGACTTTACAAATTAGTAAGCGAATCGAATATTACTTTTGGTAATTATCCTAGATTTTCAAAATCTTTAGAAATATCAAATTTGGCAGGGGGAGAAAGGTGGCAAGATGGTTTATCTGGTAATATTAAAAGTGTAATTCCTGCTAGAACCTATGTTCCTAGGGCAACTAAATTAACTGATGAAGATGTAACCTGGGCATCAACCAACAAATATTCTACTTTTTATATCAACTCTAGCGGGCAAGTTAAGGCATTAGGTTCGGTCTGTGCTTGTCCAGCATTTGAAATTCAAGGTTTTGATGATTCTGATTTATCAAGCGAAGGAAATTTAAACTTAAATTCTGAAATTGATATTCAAAATTTTGACTCTTTTGGTAATTTGCGATTGAGTCCAGATCCATACGTTTATTCAAATGACGCATGGGGTTTGGTTTATTCAGAAAAAGGCACCGTGGATTCATCTAATTTGCAAAATAAGTCAGATATTTTAAGTGGAGAAAGTAAAATTGCAGGAAAAGATAATAGCATCTACAATTTTTTTAATCCTCTAGACGGATCTTTTATAACCAGCGCACCTTTAGAGTCAGATGTTACAACTCATAACGGAATAGAAGTTAATCAATTTGGGATTTATAGTCCAACCAGCGTTTTTCATGTTCCATGGTTTAGTGGTGTAAATTCAGATGCGACGGTCGATGCTGTGTACCGCCTTATTTTAAATAGAGCGTCAGATACTGCTGGCGAAGCTTATTATACTGCCAGGGGTTATTTAACGGTTTACGAATTGGTGCAACACATTATAGATGAGGGAATAAATCACGGAGGAGAATACGACCCATCAATTCACGGAGAAGATCCAACGCCCGCTTCTGTTAAGAGAGATTTTGAGTTTTTAAAAACCTTTGGTAATACTGGGATTTCTTATGCGTCTAGCACTCCTGCGAAACACCTTATACAAATTTCTCCAGATTTTTTTGGTGCAGTTAATATTGAAAACTGTGAGCGACAAGAAGTAAACGGAACATACAGAATGGCTACTGCGTTTAATGATTTAAATCAATGGTATAATCATCCATTTAATTCCGACGCTCGTTCAGAAGGTTATGGAATTTGGGTTAGCGAAAAAGATACAGCTTACGGAAAAATTTTAATATTTTTTGATGCAGCATTCAAGCTCTGGAGAATGCAGTATTCTGATTTTTACGTGCAAGAAACTTTTTCAAGTGGCGCAGACCCAAAAATCGAATTACTTATTGCAATGCAATATCACTATGAAGATGCTAACGCTGCCGACGGAACGGGTTATACAAAAACCAGCAAAGCAAATAATAAAACACCTGCAGATGTAGATTCTTGGGTAGTAGGAACTGGAGCCTGGCTAAATCAAGATGTTGAAGAAGGTGGTGAGGCGCAAGATCCTGTGGTTGTCTCAAATACACAACATACTTTTTATGATTCTACGCGCGTTTCTTGGCCAGCAAGAAGATTCTATAGCGCATACAATTGGAACACAACTCAACATGCACACCTAACAATTTTTCCAATTCCATTGGACGCCACGGTCACAAATCCCAGTTTTACTTTTGGTACGGATGGTCACACAAATTTATTTAGTCCTGACGGAGTATCGCATTATTTTAATCGAAGAGATTGGCAGGGTGCAAGACCTGTTGAAATTATAAGGAATTATACTTTTCCTACAGAAGCAATAAATTTGGTGTCTTCTGAATCACTACGCGACGCACTTGCACTGCAAAACTTTAACGTGGCAGAGGATGATGACGAATATTACCATAAAGGAACTGTTCATTCGAATTTTTCCGGTGACGCCGTGTCCATGCCCGGAGAGCATCTGATCGTGGACGACTCTTTTGAAATAGTCGGCGCACTAGATAACGATGGATCAAAACAGATAGATGTAAATACTGTTGTTGATATCACCATACCAACAGGCGATCAAGCTGGGAACACTAGAACTTGGATTCCTGCGCATTGGGGCGATAAATTTAATATTAAAAACGATTCTAATTCTAATCTTCCTGCTTGGCCTGGCTACAGAACAGAAGGTGGTATAATTTACGGAAATGGAGGTTGGAACTATATTCCTGAAGATGTTGATTTTGTTACAGAATTTTCTGGAAACAATATTGCATCAGGAGCGCTAGGTCATTATAGAGGGGGCGCGGTAAGAGAAGCGTTTTCAATGCTTAGTCCATTTGATACTGTTCCTACTGGATCTAGAGATTCTCTGGATGTATGGAGGTACAATTTAAATGTTGAAGCAGAATCTATAACATTCAAAGTAAAATTTACCAAGAAACCTGGAAATTTTAATAGTACAGGAGTAGCTTTTGGTTTTTATATATTTCAAGATGCTGGTTATAAACCTCTGTATATGACAGATGTTGACGCTCTGTTTAGTACATGGCCGCTAACGCACAAATACCCAGGCGACCCACTTTTTCTGGATTTCTCTCGATCTGCATTTATGTACGGTTTCAGTTCGATTGGGGCCTATCTTTCCGACGACACCCCGGGCTTTGGGGGTATTGAGACGCCTGGTTTTGCAGGATTTCCTGGCGCTGGATCGCTACCAATAATATACAACGGTAACCCTCTCGAAATCGGCTTGGTCGACAATTTCGTAGGTGATGGATATAATACAGTATCAGCAAGTGGAGCAATGCTTCCTACGGGCACTGCAGATTTCCACTTTCAAGACGATAGCCAGCGGAAAACTGTGCCTGATGTTTATGTCCAAAATGGTGAATTTGTTACATTGGGCGGCACAAGATTTTATTACTTTAATCCAAATTTTGCACCGTCATCTGGGCGGGATTTCATGCATGATAATAAATTTGATGCCGACGCTAGGCAATATGCGTTTCTTCAAAGGTTTTTTAGATGGGATAATTATATTTATGAAGCATATGATGATAATGGCACATTTACTTTTTCTGGCCCGAATCGTGACCTTATAATTAATTCATCTGGTCTTACGGGCTCTCGTCCTGAAAATTTTAGTGCTGATCAATGGGGCATTGCATCTGACCATATACTTAACCGGGATGAAAATAGAATTATAGGTTTTGGCGTACAGGGTTATGGAGCCGCCATAACATTATATAACGCTAGTTTGATAGACGGTTTTCCAAGTGCTCCAGGAGCAGAATTAACGAGCGATGCTCAATTTGAGCGGCATGACGCATTTCATGTTAATTCGCATTTTGGATCTGGATCATCTCATAATTTTGGCTCTTATGCAGATTTCGATGAAAACGGAGAGCTTGAAATGGAAATTACCTTGCTATTTAATGATACTCTTAATTACTCTGCAAGCAACTCAATTCCACCTCAAGGCTTTTTTGTTGTTCCTGTTGCTGAACATTTAGATACAGTCAGCGAAATAGATTTAAATTTGCTAAATGAAGAATACGAAATTACCGCTTCTGTTACTCCGTTTGTAGAAGTTTTTGACGAGCCTATGTTCTTAAGCAGTTGTACAACGCTTCATGTTGTTACTCAAGACCCTGTTACAAATGCTCCTTTAACTCAAGTTCAAGCTGCCGAAAAAAACATCACCCCACAAAGTTTCTCTCTCGAAAGCGGTGGTGTTTCGCAGTATTATAGTTCAATAACTGGTTTAGACGCAAGTCCATTCGACTACGAAATTTCTGAAACATATATTCAGTCTGATTTTACCGAAAGGTTTTTAAGTGCAGGGTTCCCGAAAAAGAGTTGGGTAAATTATTTTCTTGGAGAATTAACAGACTGGAATTTTTATTTTGACAATCAGCCTGGATTAGAGTCTCAACTTTCAGCGCAGTATCCTGGCGTACCACTAGCATTATTAGGTCTTTATGATTGGAATTCTCAAATGTTTTGGAATCAAAGAGTTGAAAAGTCTCAATATCTTCAGGCTGGAGGATCTCAAAGAATTAAGTCTAGCGCTTCATATTATAGGGGCATAGATTCTATGCGCCATAATGCAGACTGGTTTTATGATGATATATTTGGTTGGACTACAAAAAGCAACGGAACACATGAACCTCCTAGTAATTTAAAACAATATTCCGACAGTGAGTGGTATTTTACTACAAAATATAATTGCTGGTTTGAAGTTAAAAGCGATCAAAAGACGCGCAGGGATAACGGATCAAGTTTTGATGTTTTTTTATTAAATTATGGATTTAATCTAATTCAGCATAGCCCAGGATCTATCCCATATAATAATGATGGGCTTGTTTCTTTTGATTCTTTTGGCGAAGTACTTGTTGGAGAAATTCAAATAGATCAAACATACAATCAGCTTGATTCGTACGTATATAATAATGGTGACGTTGTGAAGATAGAACTTGCCGAATCTGAAAAATTATACAGAACATTATACTTCGTATCATTAAAAGATAATAACACTGAAGAAGTGGGCTTTATAGGCAGCTTGTCTCAGGTTGACGAAAAGAAAATAAAAGTTCCTGCACCAAAAGGCATAACAAAAAGATATTCTATCACCAAACAAAATACTTCTTCAGACTCAAATCTAGATGGATCATTAGTGGTTTATGATCCAAGTGAATATGGCGGAGATAAGGCTAAATCTGTAGAGTTAGGTGATTCTCATGCTTTAATATTAACTGAATCTGGAAAAGTTTTTGGCGTTGGAGATAACTCTTTCAAGCAAATTGATAAAAAGTTTACCCGCAATGATAATTTTAACGGATTAATCCAAGATGATTTATACGGAAGGTCTGTAAACAATGATATTTTATATTTAGAATGTATACAAAATAATGCACAATCGCCTTTTGATCAAAAAAGCCACTGGAAACAAATACCTAAACCAGTCTGGCCCGTAAACGCATGGAAACAAAGCTCAACCTATTCAGTGGGAGATAAAGTATTTGTTAGAAACGAAACGTTCTTTTCTATTCTATATCTTCCACAAGGAAACACAAATGTAAAAGTAACTGATAAAGTTATTGGTAGCAAGTGGCTTGATCTTGGATTTTGGACAGAAATGGAAGCTACTTTTGAAAATTCTAATAGGTACGCAATGTCTAGTGAAGTTGTGTGCGCTAGAACTATCGGTGAAATGTTTGAAAGAGAATGGGCTCCTGGATATTCATCTAGCCCTCCATTCGATAATTCATTTTATAACGTAATAATATTCGCAGGCAAAAAAGATTTAATTCATCATACAAAAGGAATGAAGTCTCAACACAGATATTCTTATGGAGATAGTTTTTTCATAACAGATCGTTGTTATTTAAATCCGCACCAAATATTTAATTTTGAAAGCGTTTCTGCTGTACAGAATGTAAGAATTTCCGCAATTGACGCTTCTGGAAAAGGCAGTATATTTTTAGATTCTTCTAATAATTTATATGGTATTGGAAATAATGAAATTTCTTGCAGCAAAAAAGGAGAGTATCTCTCTGATAATCCGCTTGGTACAGTGTTTGGTTTTCGGTCTGAGTTTCTTGAGGGTCCGAGTTTTATAGCTGATGGTGTTACGTTTATGAGTAAAGTGGGCGATTGCGTTTCATTTATATCTGGAGGTAAATCTTACAGGGCAGGTGGGGTCGGGCTTAATCCTTACTTCGAAAACTATCAAGAACTTGGTGCTCCAGCATTAATTTTAGATAACGATGGCACGGAAATTAAAGCCAAAACTGTATTTGTTGAATCTGTAGATTTTTGGGATAAAGAAGATTGGTTTATGGAAAGATTTTTATCTCAAAAGTTTAAAAATAAATTTTATTTAAAAGGAGAAAAATATAAAGAAATGAGCGAGTCAAGAATTTCATTAAATTCCAGGGTTGGTCAATATACTAGCCATACTTATAATACTCCTGAAATAAACAGTTTTATTGAGCCATATGACTCTGCAAAAAATTATCAAGCCCATATTAAAAGCGGTCAAATTTATGACGCAGAAACTGAAACATATATACAAACCGAAAGACCGGAGTTATCTTCTGGAAGAGATAGTGCTATAAAATTTAATGCTTTACCTAGTGCATTCGAGTCTACAGTTCCGTCCCTTGTAACATATGAAAATAAAATATACAAATGTATACAGAATAATGGAGCAGATAATTTTTCTAACGAAGTAAATAGCCTGTTTATGAAAAACAGAAGGTGCCGAAATTGGCAGTCTTCGTTTACTGAAGATAATATGGTTTTCATTCCAGGGCAAGCAGGAAGTGAGCTGTATTGGGAGGAAGTGTCAGATTTACAAAATAAAAATATAATACAAACTATTGTAGAAAAATTAAATTTGTTTAGTTTTTCATCGATGATATATGTTGATTCAAATAATAAATTAAATATTAGGGGTTATAATTTCGGATATACTTCAGGTACTGGAGGCGTAATGTCTGGATTAAAAGATAATTCTGCATTAATCGCAAACGAAAGGGGGTCTGAGTTGGGCGTAAGATCTCCAGAAAGTCAAAATATAATAAGAAAGCATGCTGGCGTGAAAGCTTTTAATTACGATTTGACCAATGCAGTTCGGCTTCAAAATCCATTTCATGTTTCTAGTCTTTATCTTGATTTACAGCAGGGTTTTGTCAGAGATTGGGTTCATCCAGACCCTGTTGGCGTTGAATTTAATCAAACAATTTCCGGCGGAAGAAGCTTAAATTGCGTTGACTTTTTAGGTTTTAATAGAGCCCGAGGAAGATATCTTTTTGCTTTCGAGAACTCTTCGCAGGCATTTGTGGGGCAAACTTGGTCTGGGGGCTATGATTACAATGAAGGAGAATACGTTTTCGATGAAGGGCAAGTTTATCGGGCAAAAGTAGAAATTGCAGGAGAAGCGTTCAACAGTCAAAGTCCAGCAGATGATACAAATAGATGGGAGCAGTTAACTGGAACTTTAAGGCAAACCGAGATTGAGGCCGCGACTAATATGGATATAGGGGATTATTCTAATTTGAATTTTGTTTCACAAAATACCGTATATGGATCTTTAAATTTCGCTGATTTTCAATTGCTCGCGAATAACTGGAAGCCTCATGTTAGTTCTCACGCACCAACCGGAAGAATTTTAGACAGGGAGCTGTCCAATAGTTCTAGTTTCGGTCGTAAGAACACTCTATTTAACGGAGAATTATATTACTCTTGGCCAGTTTTAGATCCATTTGCTCCATCTTTTATGCAAGGATTAGGCGCCAAATATGCAACCCCACTTACGCAAAGGTTTGTGATAGGACATTATACTCCAGCAAATTATGCAGGTATTGATAGGTTAGATATTGGGCTTATAGATTTTTCTTCTAATCCATATGGCCACAAAACCGGTTTAGAGTCTTTAAGGGATAATGTTTACTCTTGGTTAAATTTTGAGCATTCGACGGAATACCCAGCGCTAATTCCCGCAGCATTGAGGACTCCTGTAAAGGGATTATTAAGCTGGTGGGATTTGGTTAAAGATGTATCTAAAAAACTAAAATACTCAAAAAATATTGATACCTCTATTCAAGATCACCAAGCCTTTTCTGAGTTTACGTTTATGGAAAATTATTACGGAGTTGAAAATTCCAATACTTTTCCTTTAAGCGATAAAACTCATTTCGAGGCAAAACCACACATTTCAGAATCTGCGGCGCCTTGGCAAAATAGAGATAATACTCAATATTACAATCCGTGGTCAGAAAGTAATAATTTTATTCAATACGCTGCAAAGCAAGAGAATTGGTCTGTTTTTACATCATTAACCACTTATGATATGAAAAATTTCGACAACATTTATGGGGGTAATGTTAACAGTAACATGCTGGCAGGCTTTTTAAATGATTCGCAAATACTCAACCCTTCGAACTTTGAAGATAGTATTTGGGATGAATGGTTTTCTTCGCAAATTAACGAAGATGACTTTTCAGGCCTAACGGATGCTTTTAAAGAATTAACAATTTTTGATTTAAATTCTCACGATAAATTTCTGCTTGGATCTTATATGCTGGACCCGGCTTCACTGCCTTTCGGGGAAAGCATTCCTAGATGGGGGTATGGGTTTGAATCTGATAAGATAGTTAGTAAGTCTGAGTATAATATCGGCGAAAGAGTTTTTCATAAGGGTTTTTGTTTTGTTTCTACAGTAAATTCTAATTCTTTAGAGCCTGTTGTGTCCAATTCCAGAGATGCAGGCATTGATGAAAACGGGTGGAATGCAATTGAGCCCGAAGAACTGCATAGATTTCGTTCTCAAATTGGAACCGCACACCAGGTAACTTCTGCAAAATTAAATTCAAACAGTATTGTCGATGGAGATCCGTATTTACGGCAAGAGTATATTCCGCAACAAACAATTGGTCATTCGCAAATAGATTTTTCTTTTGCTAGAAAAAGCGATTTAACTAACTTTCATAAAATCAAGGACTTTGATCTTTTTGATAGAGCTGAATGGAATAAAGCAAATCAAAATAACGAGACCCCTGCAGACTTGATGCCGCATGAAACGCATCCAATTGTTGAGGCTGAAAATACTCGGGCAGAACCTTTATCTGCTCAAGCGAAAAACATAAAAGGTATAGACTATCCATTTTGGTATGCAGTAAAAAGTCAGGCGCAGTCAGCAGCTTACAATTCATACTTCGATAATTATTGGTCTAATTTCCAAGGATATTCAGGTTTTTCTCAACAAAAATTTCATTATATGCACTCTCTCGGTAGATTTTATCACGTACTTGGTTACTATGATGAATATCATACAAATGCTACGGGAGATTCTGGTTATGAAAGGAAAAGCAAATCTGAAATTCCAGCAGGCGATAATACCCAGCCAGATGATTCTCCAGTGTTTTGGATTTTTAACTTCCGAGTGCCCACTAACATTCCAAATTATATTCAAAACTATGAATATACTTTTGCTAACGGAACCAAAATCAGCGTGAATCCTAGATTTGCAGTAAGAACATCCGCACAGATTCAAGCAATGAAAAATCAAATTGACGCTAATGGAGTTGAAAGCATTTTAGACGAAAGCGGTAATGTCTTAACTGACCCAGAAGAAATAGCAAACAATATACCTATTGAGATTTTTTACCATGTAAGAGACATGGTGCAAACTTCGCCAACATTGCAAGCCGTCAAAAACGTAAAATATAAATTTCCTAAACCTGCTTTTCCAAATCCGTTTGGTCAAGTTACCGACTATATGGAGGCTGTTTCAGAAATGCATAATTTTGGATTTTCTAATTTTACAAAAGGATCTGATGCTTCTACAGATATTTGGGGAAGAGAGATAAATCAAGATTTTTATTGTTCGCCTAAATTTTCTACAGATTATTACAACCAGTTAAAAGAAAATTATTATATTGATCGATCTCCTACTGGTATATCGAATGTATATTGCGAGAACACAATGACTGAATCGAATATATCTACATGGAAAAATGATTCTGCTATTAGTTTGTATTCGATCGATGCTAGCGGGGACTTAAGTTTTACAAAACAAGACGACATAATTCAAGTGCCTAATGGCGCTTTTTATTTGCCGAATAGAAATAAAATGCATGTCGAAAGTACTGGTTTGTTGCTAACCAAAGAAGAAAAAGATCATTCACAAATTTTATATAAGTATACAAATTCCGCAGGTAATTTAGTTGTGAGTGCGGTTTTATATGGACCAGAGTTATATTATCGAGGTGGCGAATTTAGGTCTAACTTTGAATTTGTAAAGGGTAAAGTTTACTTGGTTTTGGGAGGACTTTACGTTTGCCTTCAGAGTTGGGACGTTGTGAGTATGCATGGCAATAATGATGTCAGGTTTCCATTTTTAGGAAAAAATGATTACATGGAGTTTCTTGGTGATATTTATGCTAATTCGGTATCCATACAAAGCGAGGATGTTTACAGTCAATCTGCAGACGGAAAACTTGCTTTGGTTAGCGACAAAAAATTTAATTACTTTGAAGACTTTGCGCACGCTATTAGAAACCGTAGGCACTTGCGCTTTGAACTTAGAAAGATATGGTCCATGGAGACAAATGTAAATAATCAGTCTATGAATTATATTGACTCTGGGACCACATACAGGCATCAAGGTTTTATTAATCCATCTGATACATCTAGCGATAAATATGCATACGTTCTTGAAGGCGGATTTGCAGGAATCGCAATGTCTGATTATTTTGATATTTTTAAGGATACATATTCTAATAAAATAAATAAATCTTATACAGATTCTGAGTCACATAATACCACCTCACTTGCAACGACTTTTCAGGTAGGATTACATCATAAACACCATCAAATTAGCAAAGATCAAGCAAAACTTCTAGCAGAAAAACATATAATAAATTTAGCCAAAAAGCGAGAGGGTCTAGATTATGTTTGGTATGATGCTAGAAAATGTAAGTGGATTGCTGGAAGGAATTGGCTTCAAGAAAGTGTTGCTGGAGAGTACTCTTCTGAAGATTTGGCTAGATCTGCAGCGCAAAACGCAGGGCTTAGCGATAATGATTTATTCGAATGGGGAGTGGAGTGTTATCCAGACATTTATAAAAATGATGATGGGTCAGTAAACAGAAGTATGGATAAATGGATTGAGCATGATGTTATATATATTGGCGGTAAAAAACACCATCAATGTCTTGCTAGAATACATGGGGTAATAGAAAAGTGGAAGTCAGAAATAGACAATAAGTTTCCGGGTATATTAAAAGTCAAAAACGGAGGGCTTGCATTAGCATTACTTGGGTCAATGATCAATATTAAAGATTGGCACAACACAAATATAGAAATTGATATTGCACAATAAAATATAAATAATAATATTATGGATGATGTATTGTATGGTGCAGTTTGTAATAATGTAGTTAAATTAAAATATTTCTCTGAAGGAGGTTTTATTACAAGGGGTTTATTTTGTAATCATGGTCGATTTATTGGAGATCATAATATTATATATAAGCCCGCATTTCATTTTGAGTGTTTTGAAATTTATAGAAATAAAAAAATAATTATAAAAGATGAAACGCGCATATTAGAGGCTTCATTTGATTCCCCTGATGGAGTTAAATCTGGGCAAATAGTATATGGAGAGGCGCAGCCCACCCCTGAGTTTGTTCAAGAAATAAAAAACTCTTTCCCGGAAGATAAAAACCCTCTGTCTAGAGGTTCTGCAAAAAAAATAAGTTTTGAGTCTAAAAAAAATTTAATAGAATTTTTTACTGGAATAGAGTATGCCTGTGCTAAAAATAAAATTAATCAGATCATCGACGATTTATTATGTAGCGAAATTTTTTATAAAGTTCCAATTGAAGAGATGTTTCTAGACTACATCGGCAAAGGAGAATCGCCACAAGAACAATGGAAGAAAATTATTGAAGTATATATTGAGCTATCTGTTCAAGAAATCAAGTCAGATAAATCAATGCCAATTAACGATAAGAAAAAATTAGTTAATTCAATTAAAAGGTGTTCTGGCACAAAAATAGAAAACCTTTCATCGTTGGCTTCTGTGACATGGCCAAGAGAGTTGATGCCTAAGCCTAGTTGGTTTTCTTCTTAGATTTTATTCTTTTAATTTCTGCGGGAAGTATTTTTTCTACATCAGAAGTTTTACCTTCTATCATATATTCCGCAGGGCTTTTACCGTCAAGCAGCTCATTTTCTGCTTTCAGCCAACACGTGGATTCGTAACCATTCAAGCTTTTGCTTAAAAGTTTTAATATTGCGACGTTATTTTTCATTACATATTATAATATACACATATTGTTTGTGTAACTATATATTATAGTATGACTACTAAAAAGTCCAACAGAGATATTTCAGATTTTGAAATCCCGCAACTTAAACAAAATATTCCTGTTAATTCATTAAAATTAACAGAAAAACAGAAAAGGTTTTTATCTCTAGCTTTCAATGAAGAAACAAAAATAATGTTTATTGCAGGGCCTGCGGGTTCGACTAAAACATATATGGCTGTTTATTCCGCTCTTAGGCTATTGAGCGCTTTTGAAGAATTAGATCTGCTTTATGTCAGAACTGCGATCGAAAGTGCAGACAAAGGGCTTGGGGCACTTCCTGGAGGCATAGATGAAAAGTTGAATCCTTATATGGCGCCGTTAGAAGATAAATTATATGAAATGCTTCCAAGAACCAATACAGCTAAAAAGGAAATGCTGGATAGCGGAAGAATCTCCGCTATGCCTATAAACTATTTAAGGGGGTCAAGCTGGATAGATAAAATTGTGGTTGCCGATGAGGCGCAAAATTTTACTTACAGAGAGCTTACTACATTAATTACAAGAATAGGAAATAATTGCAAGCTTTTTGTTTGCGGTGATTTTATGCAGAGCGACATAAATGGTAAGAGCGGATTTGCTCCAATGTTCGATCTATTTAACGATAAGCAAAGTATTGATATGGGCATTCATTGCTTTAAATTTGGCAAAGAAGATATACTTAGGAGCGAGATCTTAAAATATATTATTGGAAAGCTAGACGCAAGAAAAGTGTAACTTGTTTTATGAGTGAAAATACTTATTTACCAAAAATTGAAGTTAATGAGACCGTAGGCTCATTAAGTCAGCTTGTAGATTGGGGTTTGCGACAGTCTAATGTTCCAGAAACCTGGAAGGTAACACAAGGAGAAGGTATCACAGTTATGGTTATAGATACCGGTTTTCCTAGCCATATAGATATAGAAGAAAATGCTATACCTGGAGAAAATTTTATTCCAGGTGAGCCATTGGAAGATGAAAACGGACATCAGACCCATTGTGTTGGCATAATTTGCGCTAAGAATAATGGAATTGGCATGGTGGGCGTGGCGCCGAAGGCAAAAGCTGTATGCGTTAAAGCCTTGTCAAAGTCTGGAGGAGGCAGCTATTTGGGGCTTGCAAAATCTTTAGATTACGCAATAAGGACAAAACCCGACATAGTCTCCATGAGCTTGGGCGGTTCCGGTCCAAGTCCAATATTGCAATCTAAAATTAAAAAACTATATGATATGAATATTCCTGTAATTTGCGCTGCGGGAAACACTGGGCAAGGAGGAGTAAACTGGCCTGCAGCTTTTGATGAAACAATTGCTGTTGCAGCACATGATAAAAACGGACAAATAGCTAACTTTTCTTCAAGAGGAGAAAAAGTTGAATGGGCTGCGCCAGGAGTAAATATATACAGCACTTTTTTAAATAATACTTATGCCAGTTTAAATGGCACGTCAATGGCCTGCCCATTTATCGCTGGAGTGGTTGCTTTGATGCTCGCAAAGCATAAAAAGCAAGAAAAAGAAACGGGGCAAAATGACTGCAAGACGGTGGCTCAAATTAGAGAACACTTGCTCAAATATACTATGGATAAAGGTAGGTTGGGTAAAGATAATGCGTGGGGATACGGTGTAATAGACGTTGAAAAACTAATTGAATCTGAACCGGAAATTCCGCATCCTTATCCAGAGCCGGAACCCAAGCCAAAGCCCGCTCCAAAACCTGAACCAAAACCAAAAAAAGATTCTGAAAAACGTTCAAAAATAGTTATTGGAATAGGCGCATTGATCCTTGCTGGAATTAGTGCATTATCATTTTCTAAATGCAGTACAGATAAAGAAGTTAACTGGGGGCAGAAATACGAACAAGAAATAAAGGGGGAATAAAATGGAAGAAAAACAATTCTGGAAAAGCAAAAAGTTTTGGGCAGCTTGTATAGCTGTCGCAATACCTTTATGCAACGAAATACTGGGCCTAAATATAGACCATGAGGCCGTGACCACAATGATGACGCCGATGCTGGCTTATGTTGTTGGTCAAGGCATGGCAGACTTAGGTAAAAATTCAAAGAAATGATGGGCCCAATATTAAATACTATTCTTGGCGCAGGGATAAAAATTGGCGCAAACTTAGTTAATGCTTGGCTTGAACAAAAAAGACAAGACCAGCTCGCGCTTGCTGCAAGAGATAAAGAAATGATGGAAGCAATGGTTGCAAGTCAAAAAGCTAGCGCTTCCGATCCTTTTGTTAAAGTTACAAGAAGAGTTTTATTTATGTCTTTAACGTTTACTCTTTGTTATCTTATGATTTACTATGCGCACAATCCAGATATAAAGTATGACCTGGTTGTTCCTATGGGAGATGGAGCTAAATGGGGGATATTTTCTTGGTTTTTTGGGGGCACAGATTTTCACGTCGTTCAACTGACAGGCGGTCTTATGCTTTCGTCTTTTATGGACTTATGTTTTATGGTCATTGGTTTTTATGCAATCCCTAGTAAAAGAAGATGAAAATTGTAGCAATTATATTTCTATTTTTAATTTGCGGATGTATGTCTTCGCCTAAAATTTTTAAATCTGGGGCGGTTAATCACAAAATAAATTCTATATCATTCAAAGCAGTAGATTTAGATAAAAATGGATCTATTGATCCATCAGAATTTGATGCAATAACTAATCAAGTAAATACTACTAGTCCAGCATGGGGATTGTTTTTAATATTAATAATGGTTGTAATATCTACTGGCGCTTGTTCTTTTATGCTCCGCAAGTCAACAAAAGGTGTACAAAAGTAATATGGAAAATGTTGCTATAATAATTGCCTCGATGATCTCTGCGGTTGGTGCTGTTTTGGCCGTGTGGCTAAAAAGTAAATTTGATTATAAAAGAAAAAATACGCTTGAATCTGCAACGATCTCCGGAATTAATATATATAAAGCGCTAGAATATATTCAATCTCAGACCCACTGCGCCAGGGCGTATGTTTTTGAGTTTCATAATGGCGAACATTTTTTTTCAGGAAGAGGCCAGCAAAAATTTAGCTGCACCTATGAGTGTGTTAGGGCTGGGGTTAGTGCAGAGTCTTTGAATTCTCAGGGGCATAGAATTTCAAACTATACAAGTTATATATCTGAATTAATATCTAATGGGGTTTTTCATTCTTTAAATACCGACAATATAAAGGACCAGGCATTTAAATCTCTGCTTAAATCAAAAGGCGTTCAGTCAATATACAACGTCCCAATCAAAACTTTAAATGGAAAAGTAATTGGCATATTGGGGATAGAGTTTTTGGTTAAAAAGCAAAAATTTGAAGTCTCCTGTAAAGATATAAAGTTTGATAAATTTATGAGAATGCAGGCCCGTGCGATTAGCGGTTATTTGTGTTAGTTGATATTTTAATATAAACTAAGCATAATAAAATATATGTTATATCATTACTGCAAGTCATGCGGGCATAAAAATATTTATACAATGCGCGCCCCTAACTTCTGCAATAGTTGCGGTGAGCCGCTTATGGGAAGCAGCGCAAGCGTTAAAACAACAAAGAGAGTAAGGCCAGTAGAGAAAGAGTCTAGCGAAGAAGGCGATGCCGAAGACGGTTTGGACATTAATAGTGTGCCAAAGATATCTAATTTTAAATGTTCTTCATCTGTAGGTTATGCAGGCGGAAGAAAAATGAAGTTAGACTCCTTTTTACCAGAAATTTCGGAAGAAAACATTGAAGAAGAAAAACCAAAAACCAGAAAAAAACGAGGCAGACCAAGAAAAAAGAAATAATGTTACATTTGAAGATCAGTACGAGACAATAAATAAAGAAATCAAAAAAAGAAAAGGCAAGTGGTTTTTAGATTCTTTAGCTTGGTTTGACTTTGAAGATGTAGAGCAAATTATCCAAGCTCATATATATAAAAAATGGCATCAGTGGGATCAGTCAAGACCCTTAGGCCCTTGGATCAATAAAATTATAACAAATCAAATGAAGAATATTCTTCGGAATAATTATTCAAATTTTGTTAGGCCATGCCTCAACTGCCCTTTTAATCAATCAAAGTCTAGTATTGATCCTGGCATTACATCTGGTTCCTTGTGCGGTTTCACTTCTACTGGCCTTCAGGATTCAGAATGCCCTTTGTATGCAAAATGGGAAAAAACAAAAAAATCTGCATATGATATTAAGATGGCCGTGACCATGGAAAATCATACTGGAGAGGTTTCCGCAATGCAGGATCCTCAATTAGATGTGGATAGGGCTATAGAGAAATTATCACAAGAGATGAAAAAACATCTACCTGAAAAACAATACAAAGTTTACAAAATGCTTTACGTCGAACATAAGAGCGAAGAAGAGGTTGCAAGAGAAATGGGTTATAAAACTAGCGAAACTGGCAGAAAAGCAGGGTACAAACAGCTTAAAAATTTAACAAAAATATTTAAAGAAAAAGCCATTCTAATATTAAAGAAAGGAGAGATTATAGCTTATGAAGAAGCCTCTACGTCTCACTCAAGAACAAGAGGAACTTATTGATTCCAAGGGTTCTAATATCGATGACCTTTCAGAGTTAACTAGAGAGGTTTTTATGAATGAATCTTTAGACGGAAGAACTAAAGAAGGAAGGCTTGTTAGGGCATATTTATCTCAAAAAGAAATTGAGTACCAAACACGACATGTATCTAAAAAAGATGATATCATCTTATCTCCAGAGCAAAAAGAATTTATTGTAAATAATTGCTCTTCTGAAATCAGTAGTCTAGAACTGGCCAAGCTTGTTTTTTCTGACAACAAGGTTAAGCAAATGAGCAAGGAGTTTTGGGCTGTGCATAATTTTATAGAGTCTGAGGGCTTAAATGTATATAGCGGAGAAACTGCATTAAATATAAAATACAGCCCTCCTAAGGCTGATAGTAAAATTATAAAAAAAGTTTTAGACTGCGTAGGGCATGAAATAGATTTAGATAAAATTAATGTTCAAGAGAAAAGGTGCATAGAGGCATTGCGTAAATTTATGTCAGCACCAAGATTTTTGCAAGTTATATCAACATATGGTAATATAGAGGATAGAGACCTGTTTGAGGCTGAATTTGTTAGGGCTACTTGGGATAAGCCGGATTTAACTACTGATGAAATTAATTTATATATCAACGTTTGCATGGACTATATTCATTTAAAAAGAATACAATATGCAATGGATAAACTAAATAGAATGTTCGATGAAGCCGAGGAGCAACAAGACTTGACGGTCAGGCTTGCTGAGCTTTTAAAGACAAAAAGTGAAGAATATAATCAATGCGAGAAAAGAATGGAATCCTTGATATCTAAGCTGCAAGGAGACAGATCTAAAAGAATTGCTTCTCATGTTGAAAAAAATGCCAGTATACTAAACTTAGTTCAGCTTTTTCAGGAAGAGGAAGAAAGAAAGATAATGATTAAAATGGCAGAAATGCAGAAAAAAATAATAGAGAAAGAAGCTGATGAATTAGAAAAAATGCCAGACTGGAAATCTAGAGTTCTGGGTATAGCTAAGAAAGATATTTTGTAATGAGTAGAAAACTTATAGAGGGCCAAGACTTTTCGTGTGGCGCGGGTTATCAGGACAAATTTTTAACATCTTGCGCATTAGGTTTATCATGGCGTCCTGGTCGAGAAAAAATTGGTTACGAAATAAGGGATTGTTTGATTGATGGCTCTAGAGGGGGTGAAGGCCTTAAGCTATCTTTTTGTTATGATGTTTATGTTGAAGACTGCACTATTATTGGTGGCGTAGAAGATTGTGTTGATATTGTTCGAGGTGGAGATATATCTTTTTACAACTGCAGGTTTGTATCGAAAAATACTAAGCACCATATTACCGCAAAGGGAGGCGTAAAAAGCCTGTCTTTTACTAACTGTAATTTTGTGGGAGACTACAGAATGAAATGGGACGGAGCTTTTATTGACTTGGGAAATTGGACTGATTACGATGATGTTAATAGGCCAGGAGTCCGAGAGGTTTCTCTTAATAACTGTAGAATATTTGAGTCCTCTAGAAAAATTTTATGCAGAAGGTTGTATTCAGAAAACCCATCCGTAAAGAATTGTGATGGTAAGATATTGAAGATTCCAAAAATTTTACTGGCTTTATTTTGGTGGGGACAAAGGTTTGGTTTACTTGGTACTCGCAGGCGTTTGCCAGAAAAAGATTTAAAAGTATATGATTTTGAGTTATGAGCGAACAGGTTATATGTAAGGTTTGTGGAAAAACATTCAAAAACGACCGTGCCTTGCACTGTCACATTAAAGAGCATAATATTTATTTGGCGGAATATTATACAAAATACTATCCTAGGTTAAGTAAACTTAATCAAACTCCCATATCATTCAAAAAAGGTATGTCAAAGGCGCAATATTTTTCACAAGACTTTATTGATAAGTCAGAAATGAACCAATGGCTTGAGGCTGCTAATCAGGATGAGGTCAAAAAATATATATTTAATTTAATTGAATCTAGAGTAAAAGAAAAAAATCTTAAATTTACTCCATCTCACTTAGAATTAAAAATAAATAATCTTCCTAGTATTGATCATTATATTAAACACTTTAAGTCATACTCTGCTGTTGCTAATAAATTAAATATTGAACCTATGTTTTCTCGAAGAATACCTGATGATTTTTTTGAGAACAAATCGGATATGAAGATATTTATAGATACTCGCGAGCAGCTGCCTCTTACTTTTAAGAACTCTGAGTTTATGAAATTAGATTTTGGAGATTATACTGCCGCTGGAGAACATTACTCGTATACTTATGTTGATAGAAAAAGCGCAAACGATTTCATTGGAACACTTAGCTTGAAAAATATAGACCGATTCAAGAGAGAATTGGAGCGTGCGAAAATGGCTAACTCTTACATTTTCATTGTTATTGACTCTAGTTTAGAGGGTGTTGAATCTTACATTCGAGCTGCTAAAAGAAATAAATTCGGACCAAGTAAGATAAACCTTAGTTTTATATATCACAATATGCGAGAAATATCTCATGAGTTTAAGGGTGTTTGTCAGTTTGTTTTCTCTGGAAGCAGAGAGTCTTCTGAGGAGATTATACCAAAAATATTATTTTTTGGAGAAAGAATGTGGGATGTCGATCTACAATATTATTTAGATAAAAAATGAGCTGGGCAGAGGGAATACAAAAATACAATAAGGCTGAAGATATAAATGATTATATCAGTCAGATAGAGGGTTTTATAGATGAAAAAGAAGCAAAGATATTACTATATAAATTTTTAAAAGAAAATCCAACTTTTACTACCGAGCTTATTTCTGGCATTAAATTATTTCCTTTTCAGCATATGGCTATTAAGTCTATGTTTGAAACAGATTATTTTATGGGGGTATGGTCTCGTGGTATGTCTAAATCATTCACAACTGGCATCTATGCTTTTCTTGATGCAATACTTCATCAGGGTGTAGAAATAGGGATATTATCTAAATCTTTTCGACAAGCGAAAATGATATTTAAAAAGATCGAGGATATCGCTGCAAAACCAGAGGCCGCATTTTTAGCACAATGTATAACTAAAAAATCTAAAAGTAATGACGAATGGTTAATGGAGATTGGTGCTTCTAGAATTAGAGCCTTACCTCTGGGTGACGGTGAAAAGCTGCGTGGTTTTCGTTTTCATAGGATAATTATTGATGAGTTTTTGCTGATGCCAGAAAGAATTTACAATGAGGTTATTGTGCCATTCCTTTCGGTTGTAGAAAATCCCACACAAAGAGAAGAGCTTTACAACTTAGAAACAAAACTAATTCAAGAAGGCAAGATGAAAGAAGAAGATAGACATAAATGGCCAAATAATAAATTAATAATGCTTTCTTCTGCTAGTTACAAATTTGAGTATATGTACAAGTTGTATAGTCAATTTGAAGATTTAATATTAAATAAAAGAGAGGGCGGAGATTTTGCTAACAGAGTTATTATGCAATTTAGTTATGACTGTGCGCCAAAACAGTTGTACGACCAGAATCTAATAGACCAAGCGAAAGCTACAATGAGTCAGAGTCAATTTGAGCGTGAGTTTGGAGCTGTATTCACAGATGATAGTAGTGGCTATTTTAAAACTTCTAGAATGGCGGCATGTTCTATACAGCCAGGAGAAGGTTATAGCGTAGAAGTCAAGGGAGAAGTTGGTGCTAAATATATATTAGCATTTGACCCAAGCTGGGCTGAATCAGAAAGTTCTGACGATTTTGCTATGTCTGTATTTAAAATTGCAGAGAAGACAGGGCAGGGTGTTCTTGTACATTCTTACGCAATGTCTGGAACAAACCTCAGGCAACACATGGATTATTTTAGTTATTTATTAAATAATTTTAATGTAGTCGCAATCGTAGGAGACTATAATGGTGGAGTACAATTTATTAACGCAGTCAACCAAAGCTCTTTATTTAAAAAACAAAAAATAAAAATAGAGCTGCTTTCTGCAGCATTTGATAAGCCAGAAGAATACAGCAAAGACTTGATTACGACTAAACAAGAATACGATAAAAATAAATGGAAAATATGTTATTTAAGGAAACCGACATCATCTTGGATTAGAACTGCAAACGAATTGCTACAAGCTAATTTTGATCATAAGCGAATTTGGTTTGGAGCTAGGGCGACAAATGAAAGCTATCAAGAACAAATTAAAAAACAAATTCCAATACAGAAATTAAAATTTTTAAAAACTGTTGATACTTATCATAAACAATCTAAGTCTGCAAAGATGATTGATTTTGTTGAGCATCAGTATGATTTGATTGAGGCTACAAAGGGCCAGTGTGCGCTGATACAAATAAAAACATCGCCTCAGGGAAACCAAACTTTTGATTTACCTGATAATTTAAAAAGACAAACCGGGCCAGATAAAGCAAGAAAAGATAGTTATTCTGCATTAGTTCTTGGCAATTGGATGATTAAAATATATAATGATATGATGACTGTCAATATTGATAATGTTCAAACTACTTTTGAGCCGATATTTATTGGTTAATAGCGTGAAGTGTGTGTACTTAAATAAATAATATGAAAGAATATAAGTATAAAGCTACGTTCGCCAGTGAGGTTACTGCTTCAGAGGATAATGATTTTAGCATTGTTTCGAAGGCTTCTTTGGAGCCTTTAAAGGATTTAGTTCCAGAGTCAATTGATCTTGATAAAAATATCGATTTATTGGGCGTTGCATTTAATGCGGCGGTTGTTAATACTTTTAATAAAAACGGAGACGGAATTGAAACTAAGTCTGCTTTATCAATAGCAGACCATTTTATACATAAGCCTTGTAATATAGAACATCAAAAAAATAATATTGTTGGACATGTCGTTTCCGCTGGCTTCTCTGAGTATGGTCATAACAATCAATTTAAAAATATAGACGAAGCTTATGATAAACCTTTTAATATATGCCTTGGAGCGGTTGTTTATAAAACAGTCGCACAAGAATTTTCAGATATACTCTTGAGTTCATCTGATCCAGAATCGGAAAGTTATAATTCAATTTCTGCCAGCTGGGAAGTTGGTTTTAATGAATACAATATTGCCGTTGGATCTGGAGATGAACGCAAAATTATTAATGAAGAATCTGAAATAGAAGAGTATTCAAAATACCTCAAAGCTTTTGGAGGCGAAGGTCGCCTAGAGGACGGTACCGAAGTAAACCGTCTAATTGTCGGAAACATCTATCCGTTAGGAATTGGATTTACAAATAATCCAGCAGCGGACGTAAAAGGCGTTATTGTTCAGGATGATAAAAATAAAGAAAATGCGAAAAGCGCTGCAAAAGAAGATGTTATGGATAAAAAAGTATTACAAGAAAAAAGTTCTCATTTAGATAACGATACTGTAATACAAAAAGAAGAACAATTTTTCTCAAATATTATGGAAAAAACAGAACTACTAAAAGATATTGAACAGCTCCTTTCTGAAAAGGCGGCTGCGAAAGACTTTTCGGATGAAGCAATCGCTAACATTACTAAGGTTTTTCATGACGCAATTCGGGAGAAAAGCGAAGAGTATGTCAATGAAATCGAAAAAGCGAAAGCCGATCAAGCCGAAGCACAGAGTGCAAAAGAAGAATTGTCTCAAACACTATCAGATCTGCAAGAAAAGTTGACTGATGCTGAAAATAAACTTTCGAGCCTTGAAGAAGAAAAGGCTGAAAGGGAGTCTCAAGCACGGTTTGATGCTCGCATGAGCGCTCTTGAAGATACATACGAGTTTGACGACGAAGATCGTAAGATCGTAGCCGCAGAAATTTCACAGCTTGACGAGACGGAAGAATCTTTCGCCGCATATCAAGAAAAAGTTTCTGTTGTTTTCAAAAATAAGAACAAAGAATTCTTGCAAAAGCTTGCAGAAGAAATGGAACAAAAGATTCAGGCCGAAGTTGAAAAACGTTTGTCTGAAACTGCTGAAGCCAGTTCTACAAAAACTGTAGAAGCTGAAGAAGAAGTTCAAGAAGAAGTTTCTCTTGACAATGTTGTTGAAGAGGAAGCTACAATTTCAAATAACAATGGTGAAACCATTGAAACAGAAACCAGCTTGCATGACAAGTTTCAGCAAGCATTTAGAGATTCTGTAAAAATCACCTACTAGGAATTTATATTATGGCAACTAGATTAGAACCATATAGAGATTACAGCGAGCACGAGGTTGTTAACATGTACTCGCTGAAGGTAGAGTCCTCGGATGTTTTAAGTACATTCAAGGCTGGTACCTCCGGTAAATATGACGCAGGGGTCGTTGTAGGCTTGGGTGACTCGGTATTGCCGGGTGATCTCCCAGGATTTGCAGCCGCTGGGTCAAACCTAAGAGAGTACTTGGGCGCAGAAATTAGCACTGGCCACGTTGGTGTTAATGGTATGCCCCTTGTAGAAATGACTGTTGTTCCAGCAGTTGAGGGAGGCGGAGCCCCCGTTCCAGCTATTGGAATTATGCTTAAGCAAACTCTTGCTTTTGATGAAAACGGAGAAAATCTTCTTCGCTATCCTCTTAAGAAGGACGAGCTTCAAGCTGTTACACCAGGTCAGGCAGTGCCGATTTTAACAAGAGGTCTTATCCTTCTTAGTTATACTGCATTTGAATCTGTACCTGATGCAGGAGACACTATTGAACTCGCTGAAACCGCAGGTTTGCTCGATAAGGGCACTGGCGGCGGAGCTCAAATTGTTGGACGTTGTTTGGCTACAGGCCCAGACACAGTTGATTTGTCAGCATCTGGTGGGCCGGCAGACGCTTCCACAAAGTATCTTTGTAAGCTTTCATTCTAAGGAGAATTGAATAATGGAAATTAAAATCGAAAGAACTCCAGAGCAGGTCGAGCTAGTAAAAGCTATGGCCTCTAAAAATCGTGAGGTTGCTTATGAAGCCCAAGCTGCGCTTGGAGATTTCATCGGACCAGTATTGGCCGAGGTTGTTAATCAAGCTCCTACCGTAAGTAATTTGTTTACTAGCCTTCAGTTTAATTCTGAAGACAACGCAAGCATTCCTTTGGACCTTTATCATGATATTACTGATGAAGATTATATCCAAATTTGGAGTCAGAACACCCCAGGTGGTCTGCCTACAAACCATGTTGCACCAGTACAACAAGAAATGAAGTTTACCACCTACCGTCTGGACAGTGCTGTCTCTTTTGACAAGAGGTTTGCACAACGCTCCCGTATGGACGTGGTAAGCAAGACATTCACAAGAATCGCTCAAGAAATTCTTCTTAAGCAAGAAAAAACATCTGCTACAATGATTATGACAGCACTTGCTAATGCTGAAACTAACGGCAAGGCACATGTTGTTCGTTCTCATACTGCAGACCGTTTCCTTCTTGCAGATCTAAACGCATTGTTTACACTCGCTAAGAGAATCAATGCTGCTTGGACAGGTGGAACACCTACTGAGCGTCGTGGACGTGGAATCACAGATCTTCTCGTTTCTCCTGAAATCGTAGAAGAGCTTAGAGGAATGGCTTACAACCCAATTAATACAAAGGGTGCAAACACTGATATTCCTGCAACCGACGATGTTCGTAATGCAGTATTTAACAGTGCTGGAATTCCTGAGTTTTATGGAGTTTCTATCATGGAACTTAATGAAATGGGTAGTGGTCAAAAATTCAACAAGGTTTTTGAAACCGTTTCTAGCGGAAAAACATTTGCAGGTCACGTTGGAACTGCCAATGCGGCGGCTGCTGGATTTACAGAATCCTCCGAAGAAATCATGGTTGGCGCAGACCTTTCTCGCGAATCCATGCTTCGTGCAGTTGCAACTGATTCCGAATCTGGTGCTGAGTTTGATCTTGTTGTTGACGATCAATTCGTTAGCCGCTCTCAAAAGATCGGTTACTACGGATCTCTTGAAGAGGGTCGCATGATTGTTGATGACCGAGTCCTTACAGGAATAATTGTTTAAGATTTTTATCTTAAATAGATAACATAAAAAATCCACCATTTGGTGGATTTTTTTTTGTTCTATTGGTAGTATATTTGTGTACCCTATTTAGATATGAGTCAAAAGAAAACAACAAAAAAGAGTGTTCGTAAAACTACCGCAACAAAAAAGACTACAAGCAAATCAAAAAAGCTAGAGTCTTTACAACAAACAAACGGTAAGGCATACGAAGTAGATGAAGATTTGGACCGAGTAAGACAACTAGAAGAAATTCTAGACGTTAAGCTAACAAACCCTTTTGGAACATCTCATGCTAAAGTTTTTGAAGAAAATCTAGAAGACATGAATCTTTCAGATATGCAAGAATTAGCAGTAAGAGCGGGTATTTTTCCTTCCGGAAATCAATCGATGCTCAAAAATAAATTAAAAAAAGCTTTTAAGGCAAAATATCCCGATCAACTTCAAGTTATTGTTGATAAAGGTGCTCCAATTAAATTAGACCCAAAAAATCCAAAACATAAAGAGTTGATTGATTACTTAAATAATTGATCATGTCAACGCCATACAACCTTACCACTTTAGCAGAACAAATTTACGATTCAGAATTAATGATCGGAGGTACTGCTCAAGAAAGATCAGACGAAATTCCAATTATAACTTCTTGGCTAGAGGCCCATGTGGGAGAATTAAATACGTTACTGAATACAAATTTTGTAGCGGATTCTGGTGAGGTTGATGGTTTTAAACAAGAAGAATCTGCGATATTAAGAGAGATGTATGTAATACAATACTACAAGAAGCAAAGTAGATCTGTGTTGCGTCAAGCAGATGATTCAGCAAATTCTTTAGATTTTTCTGAATTAAGAGAAGGAGACTCTGTGGTTAAAAGGTCTTCTAAGAGAGATCATTTAAAAGATTATAAAAGCTTAATTTCTCATTCACAAGACACTTTAAATAAATTAATATCAAACTATAATACGTATCAATCTCCTCCTTCTCAGGTGGTAGAAAAAGATTCTTATAATTAATTTTTGAGTGTAAATATTTTAGTTATGGAAGAATATCAGGATTTAAAATTTATTAACGACGCTCAAGATTCTAGCGAAGCGTTAAGAATGTACAAGTCTCAATTATACCAAATGGCAAAATGTGCCCAAAAAATATTTGAATCTCTAAATTCTGGAGATGAAATAGAGGAGTGGATGAAAAAGTCTATTCTGAGCGCGTACGATGGCCTAGAAAAGGTTTCTAGCTATATTGACTACAACGCATCATTCCCGAAGGTAAAAGACCCTCTGGAGCCTCTCCAGGACGATCCTAAGGAAAGTAACAATTATTTAACAAATGACGACAAACGCTTTCCTGTGCCTCAAGAAGCCGAAGGTGGAGATGAATTTGTTGGAAGGTGTATATCAGATCCAGCTATGAAGGCAAGGTATCCTCAGCAATCTGATCGCTTTATGGCGTGTTTGTTGATTTATAATCAAGACATTGATAATGCTGCAAACAATCCAGGAACTCAATTTGATGACCCTATGCAGCCCACTGAAACTCCTCCGATAGAGCCAGACAAACCTATTTTACCTTAATTTTTAATTGTTGTTGTTCTAGAGTAAGGCTAACTTTATCTCCAGCTTCAATTTCTTTTCTAATTAACATTTCAGATAAAGGGTTTTCTATTTCTCTTTCTATAATTCTTTGTACTGGTCTTGCTCCAAAGTTTTGTTTTAAAATTTGATTTGCTATAAATTTTTTAGCAGAAGCAGTAATTGAAAAAGAAATATCTTTCTTATTTAAATTTTGTATTAGTGGTTTGACTTCTATATTTAGAATTTTAATTAAATTAGATTCAGACAATGTTTGATATATTAATATTTCTGATATTCTATTTACAAATTCTGGTCTAAGTTCAGTACAAGCTTTTTCTATAATCTTTTCTTTCTTTTTGATTTCATTGTTATCTGAATTAAATCCTATGCCACCACCTTTTGAAGCCAGCTCAGAACCTATATTGCCAGTCATAATAATGATTGAGTTTTTAAAATCTCCAACCCTTCCTAGGCCGTCAGTTAACCTGCCTTCGTCTAATATTTGTAGCAAGCATTGTATTGCGTCTGGGTGAGACTTTTCAATTTCATCAAACAATACAACGCTGTATGGTTTTTTGTTGATTTGGTCAATTAAGAAAGAACCTTCTTCGTATCCTACATATCCAGGTGAGGCTCCTGATAATTTATTGCTGGCAGTCTTGTCAGAAAACTCGGACATGTCTATGCGAATAATTTGTTCAGTTTCCCCCACCAGTATAGTAGATAAAACTTTTGCTGTGTGAGTTTTGCCTAGGCCAGTATTTCCTAGAATTAAAAAGCTCGCGATCGGCTTAGACGAACTTCTAAGTCCAGATTTAGATCTTAGTATAGCTTTTGATATTAGCTCTACAGATTCATCCTGGCCTATAATCTGTTTTTTAAGTTTTTTGTCTAGAGATAAAAAGATCTCTGAATCGCTTTTTGATAGTTGGCTTATAGGTATTTTTGTGGATTGAGAAACTGTTCTGTAAATATCCATGGGTGTAATTTTTCGTTTTTTACTAAACCTACGCTTGGCCCAAGCATTAAGACTATTTTTATATTTATCTAAAAGCTCTTCTTGTTTTCTAACTACATCAGAAGTATCACCTCTTGACGAGCTTAAACGATCTTCTTCTTTCATTAGGGCTTCTAGTTCTTTTTCCATCTCAATAGTTGACTTTGGTCTTTTGAATGATTTAATTTTTACCTTGGCCCCAGTTTGGTCCATAATGTCTATCGCTTTATCTGGAAAATTTTTAGAAGGCATATATCTCGCAGCGAGATCAACAATTATTTCTAGGCACTCGTCATTATATTCTATAAAGTGAAATTCTTCGTATTTATTTCTAATACCTTTAAGTATATCAAGAGTTTCTGTTTTAGATGGCGCTCTGCACCTGACAGCTTGAAACCTACGATCTAATGCGCCGTCTTTTAAAATAGTTTTCTTGTATTCGGAGTCTGTTGTCGCTCCAATGCATCTGATGTGTCCCCGTGCCAAGGCAGGCTTAAGCATGTTTGCCGCGTCCATACTGCCTTCTGCGCTTCCGGCGCCAACTAGAGTATGAATTTCGTCAATAAATAAAATCTTTTTTTCGTCTTTTGATATTTCTTCTATAACCGCTTTGAGTCTTTCTTCGAACTGCCCCCTATACTTTGTGCCAGCGATAAGCATTCCAAGGTCTAGGCCAAATATGGTTTTACTTAAAAGAGGCTCTGGGCAGTGTGATTCTTCAATAGAGCTAGCCAAACCTTCAACAATTGCAGTTTTACCAACACCTGGGTCGCCTATTAAGACGGGGTTATTCTTGGTGCGCCTAGAAAGTATTTCACAAACCTCAAGTATTTCATCTTGCTTACCTATGATTTTGTCTATTTTGCCAGATCTAGCAAGCTCGTTGTAGTTGATGCAATATTTTTCCAAGATAGATTGCTTTCTTGATGATTGCTGTTGTTGGGTTTTCGGGGTTTCTTGGGTAAAGTTTTTTTCGTCTTGAGGTGGGTGGATATAAAACGGGGCAAACTGTATCGTTTCTTGAGATGGATTTGATAATTGAAAGTAATTTTTAATTTCTTCAATAATTAAGTCTTCTGGAATTTTCAAAGATTTAAAATACTTAGATACAGGAGACCCTTCGTATTTTAATAGAGACAATAAGATATGCTCTATACCAACATAATCATGCCCAAAGTTAAGACTGATGACAGAAGAGATTTCTAAAACTTGTTTAAATTTAGAAGAAAAAACAATATCTTTAGAAAAAGACTTGCTTTTTTGAGATTGGTTTCTCATCGAGGAAATTAAATCTGATGGATCAATTCCCATAGAGCTAAGCACTTCATGGACCACTCCAGCTTTAAGATGCAGTATACCTAAAAATAGTTCTTCTAGGCAAGCTTTTTGTTTTCCAAACTCTTTTGCTATATTTTTTGCTAATTCTATGGCTCTTTGCGCCCGAGGAGTAAAATTTGGTTTAGGTGTCATCATGATAATATACACTATTTTAGGTCTGCCAGCTTCATATATATGTTCTCATTTAAGGTATTAATGTTATTAATAAAAAATATATCTTCTGACTTAGATCCATAAGTGACCACAATAGAATTTTTTTCGGGCGCGGGGTTTTTATCTAGATATTCATCTAGCTTGTTTTCTTTAGAGTTGTTGCAAAGCATGCAATTCAAGCTGCCAAATTCATCAGCTATTTCCATTTTCATGTATTTATTGCCCGCGCGACTAGTACTAGTAAAGCAATCTAAAACTATTCCAATAATACTTAGGTTTGAGTTTCTATTTTTGGATCTATAGTCTTTAAGATTAGTAAAGCTTACGCCTGGCTTTGAGAATATATTTCTCAAGTCTTCGCTATAAGAGTAGCCTAGTAGTTGGTTTTCAAAATACCAGTTGGCAAAAGAGCTGGACTTACTGTTTTGCATATAAATTTGCTTGTAGGGTTCGTACTTCTTTTTAAATGTTTGAAACCTAGATTCTTTGAATAAAGGCCTACCATCATCTCCTACGGTAGAATTATCTCTAGCATAAACAATTGAATCTAAAAGTTTATAATTGAATTTTTCTCCAAGCTGTATAAAGTTTCTTTTTTCTCGCTCTGTTAAAACATTAAAAACTTGAGCTTCCAGAACTAGTAGTGGCCTACTACCTTCAAAATTAGATAAGGCGCCAGCTTGTATCAATGCACACAGAGTGCCAATATTTAGTCCAGCTTGTTTGGCGGCGATAAACATTTCGTATTTTGTGTCTCCAGATTTGGACCTAAATTCTATAAGAGATTCGAGCGCTTTTTCGCTAATACCCTTGATGCTATTTAATCCGTATCTAATGTTTTTACCTTCAATAGAAAAATCCATTTCAGATTTTAAAAGGTTAGGTGGTAAAAGTTTGATGCCAAAGAACGAAAGCTCTTTGCTGATTTTGCCAACTTCTTCTTGGGGAGAAGGCTCGAACTTGGTCATATTTAGAAGTGATAAGAAAAAATTTAAAGGGTGCTTAAATTTTAAATATGTTGTCCACGCCGCAAGCGTGGAGTATGCAATAGAGTGGCTTTTATTAAAAGAATAGTTTGCGCTATCTTCTGCTACTCTCCATAATACTTCATCAGCTTCTTTTCCGTCGTGCCCTATGTCTTTATTTGTAAGTTTGTTAGATTTTACTTTTTCTATTATCTTGTCTTTCCAGGCCTGCATTTTTTCTACCTTCTTTTTTCCAACAATTCTTCTTAGCTGTTCAGCTTCATCTAACGTGAAGCCTACTTTAACGGCCATCTTCATTAGCTGCTCTTGGTATAAAGGTATACCCCCTGTATAATTTAAGATATCGTCAAATATAGGATGTATGCTTTGAAACGTACCTGTTGATACATATCTTTCGTAATTCGATAAAAAATCTAGAGCACCTGGCCTTGCAATTGCGAGTACCGCACTAAGTTCTTCTATGTTTTTGGGTTGAATTTTTTTGCAGACTTTAAAGTCTGTCTCCGCTTCAATCTGAAATAATCCTCTTGGCGCCTGTAAATCTTGAAGGGGAACATATATGTCTTCGGAATTTATATCAATATCTTCAAGGTTTATATTTACCTGCTTGGCAGTATTGTGCAAAACACTCAGCGTTCTTAATCCAAGGATATCAAACTTAACCATTAACTCTGCGACCCAATTCATGTCGTAACCTGTTACCCGTTGACCCTCTGCATTAATTGAGGTCGGGCAAATGCTAGATATTTGGTCAAAAGAAATTGCAATCCCTGAGGGGTGTATGCCAGTATTTTTGTTTAGATTTTGTATCTTTTTAGCTATACGAACAATTTCCGGACTGCTGCTTGCCCAAGATTGGAAGTCTTCACTTTCTTCAATAGAGTTCTCAATAGAGACAACTTTTCCAAACTTTTTAGGTATCATATCGCTAACTCTGTTTGCGTCTTGCTCTGTTTGATCTCCTACAATCTTAATGCATTCCTTAATGCAAAGCTTACTACTCAAGGTGTTTAGGGTTAATATTTTTGCCGTGCGTCCTGGATGCTGGTCTTCGATATAGGATATAACCTGCTGCCTGTATTCATAGGCAATGTCGTTATCTACGTCCGCAAGAAGGCTCCCGTCTAAAAAAGTTGTACCCTCAACCTCTATTTTACGAGCCCTGCTTTTTGATACAAACCGCTCAAAAAACAGATCGTTTTCTATAGGGTCAATCTTGGTAACATCTATTAAGTAAAGCACTAGAGATCCGGCGGCGCTACCTCTGCCTGGCCCTGTAGGGATATTGTTTTCGTGACAAAAATTTATGATATCCCAATTTAATAAAATATAATCTGTAAATCCAAGCTCTTCTAAAATATTAAGTTCATAGTCTAATCTTTCTGAGTATTGTTTTGAGTTCTCGACTTTATCCAGACCCCTTAATTTAAAACCTTGCTCACAAAGACTTTTAAGAAAATCAAAATTTGACGTGCTTTCTGGCAGGTTGAGTTTTTTATAAAACCTTGTTTTAATTTTAATTTCCGGCAACCTAACTCCAGGAGGCATGCAGTTGTCATAAGTTGAGAAATTTTCTAAGAAATTCATACTTCTACCTCCCACAGCATTTTTTGGAAGACTTCCATATTTTTGTTAATATCGTACATAGCATCGTGAAGTTTCTTGGGGTCAAAATCTATATCGTAATCTCTGCAGCATTGCTGTAGGTTGGTTTTTAGTCCTTTTTCCCTGTGGTTGAGTAGCTTGTATAACCAAGATAAAGAGTCAGAGTTTTTATTTCTTTTGATATCTTTCTTGATGGCTTTGGCTAAGCATACGGTATCAATTGATCTACCAATATAAGAATAGTCTGATGGCAGATTCAAGAGCTTTCTGTGGGTGTTATGAATATAAACATCAAAGCCTAGTATATTATGCCCAAGAGGTATGATGTCTTCATCGTAAAGGTATTTTTCGAAATGGTCTAGAGCTTTTTTAGGGCAGGATTTTCTTTTGTTGTACATTGTTTTTGTGAACCCAGTAATTCTTGCAGCATCTTTTGACACTTCGATATTAGGCCAATCTAAAATATAATCAGCTTTATCAAGCACTTTGTTATTTTGAAATACCATAAATGCTAATTGCCATGGCTTGTTTTTTGTTGAAACTAAATTTAAATTACAAGTTTCGTAGTCAAATATAATATATTTTTGATTTTTATTAAATCTTAATAGTTCTTCTTTCATGTTATATCTTCTCTTAAATCTGTATTACCATAATTGATAAATAGTTCTTCATCTTTATTGATGTCTGTTAATGTGAAATAATCAAAACAAAAGCATTTTTCATTGAATTGAAAACCAACATTAGGATCTTGCGAGTGGTTGTATATCATTCCGTGACCCAGTACAACAGCTTGAGACATAAGTCCAGATAGCTCGTTGTAACCTAACTCTATAAAGTCTGCAGCACGCTCTTTAAAGTCTTCGTTAAAAGCTAAAAGCTTTGCTAAGTCCAGTTTAGTTCTGGCCTTTTGTACCTTTTGTTCTTGGTCTTTACTGAAGAAAGAAAACATATACCTTAATAAATTTTTATCCTTGCCTCCATATTCTGCATCTGGAATTATAAAATGGCATTGCTCTATGATTTCCGCAGGCCCCATGGCTTCTTTAGCAAACACACCTCTTCCGGAAATTTTCGATTGATCTATTTTTATTTTATTTGAATTAAAAAGGTTGTGCTTCATGCTCTAAAAAGGATTCGAAACTAAACTCGTTGCTACCAAAGTGATCTAGACCAGGATTAGATAAGCTTTTTTGGCCAAATTTTCTATTACAAATACATTGATACGTTTGGAATGCTTCGACGTCTTGGCGAGATTCATACTTGATTGACTTGCACTCTTCTGTTCTGAAGTTATTTGAGGCGCAATAGTCTAACACCTTTGATCTAATTAATTGATCGAAGGGTAGGTCATTTTGTTCTAAGAAGAATACTGGATTGAAAAATTTTAAATTAGGCGTGCATGTATCAAAAGACATTGTGTTTTTATATAAGAACGAATCATAAAATGGTATTGCCATTATTAAGCTATCGCTCCATATATCTTTTAGTTTTTGGACAGTAATGTTTTCTGCAGATGCATTTGATGCGCTATATATTTCGTTTAGATTTTGGCAACCATCAGAGTTTTTAGCAAATACAATGCACTTGTGCCCTTGCTTGTCCACTCTAATTTTTAATCCAAAAATAAGTTGTACACCTAGTTTTTTGGAAGTTGAAAAAGCCTCTGGAAATCCTGTCATAGAGTTTTCTACTAAAACGACTTGGTCTAGATTCGCTTTTTCTGCCAAAGCAAAAACGCTAGAAGATCCTTCTTTTGAGTCTGAAGGTTCATCTAGCGTTAATATGCTTTTACCTATACTGTAATGAGTTGTAAATATTGGTATCATATATAGGTTTAAGTATATATGATTTTGAGTTAAATGTCAAGAAATTAACTACTTACTCTTGGTTCCCTTTTTCTTTTTTTTATTATAGCTCATTTTTTCTTTTTCTTTTTGGGTCCTTGTGCTTTTTTCCACGACTTGGCATCTGGGCGATCTTTATCTCCAGGTTTTGCTGGGCGATAATTTTTACCCATGCGTCTTTTCTTTTCGCGAATATTATGCCAAAGGCCTTTCTTACTATCGGATTCTTCCTTGGTCTTGCCTTTTTCCTTAAGCTTTTTTACAAGTGCTTCGTGGTTTGGGCCAGGCATGAACATTGATTTTCCTCCAACCTTATGCTCGTGAACCTTATCAAAACCTAATTTTTTGGCAGCCTTCATTGCTTCTCCGGGATTGTCGAAAGCGTAGTTAGACATTTCAGCTTCCGACTCATCGATCATGTCTAGAATGTCATCTTCAAAATCCACACTACTGGACACTTTGCTTACGGGTTTTTTGCTCCACATTTTACAAGACCAATACTTGGCTTTAGTTTTTGGACCTGGGTTCGCGCAGTTGTGCCTTGCTCTAAAAGATTTTCTTCTGGCTGGATCGTCACGTTTAATTTCCATATTTGGATCCCCGAAGTTTACTTTGACTACATTGCCCTTTTCATTTTTTACATAAACCGAAAATTTCTTAGGTCCGCCTGGCGTCCTGAACGGTTTGTTTAGTTTCTTGCCTTTGTTTTTTTCTTCGGCAAAAGCTTCTTCACTAATATTTTCTTCAAAACCCTCTTCCTCTTCAAGTGCCGCCCGAATTTCTTCAGACATATCTATTTTTTTAATGTATTTTTTCATTAAGATAAAAGTTCTCTGATTATTTTTCCATCGTGCGCAACCTTGAAAGGTCTACCACCTGGAGAGTATGTTATTTTTCTGGTATCTAATCCCATTGCAAAAGCAATCGTAGCATTAAGGTCTTCCATGCCTACGCCTCCTTCTTCGACGTAATGCGCTCTTTCATCTGATTCTCCATGCACAAATCCACTTTTAATCCCTCCTCCTGCAAGTAAGGCGCTAAAAGAAGATGGGTGGTGGTCTCTTCCAACCCTGCCTGGTTTAACCTCTGGGGTTCTTCCGAATTCACTAGCTACCACAACCATGGTTTCTGACAGCAAACCTCTTGAGTCTAGGTCTTTTAAAAGCATAGATAATCCTTGGTCTAAAGTTGCGCCTCTAGTTTCGAGATTACCAAAGACATCATTATGCATGTCCCATCCACCTAAAATTACTTCTATAAAGCGAACGTTGTTTTCAACCAGCCTTCTAGCTAAAAGACATCCTTGCCCGAAGTTATTATCTCCGTACGCATCTCTCATTTCTTGACTTTCTTTTGTTAAATCAAAGGCCTCTAGGTCTTTACTTTGCATGAGTTTTATTGCATCGTCATAAAGGTCGGTATATGCTCGAACTCTTTTTTGAGGAAACTCAGAAGAGAATTTTCTATTAAAAGTTTTTGTTAAATCCAACCTTTCATCATATAAATCTTTCCCAATATAATCTGCTTTTTTTACATTTTGTATTCCTGCACTTGGGTTTCCTAGTGGAAGTGGGCCGTATTTTTTTTCAAAATATCCTGCGCCAAGTATGTTACTTCCGCCGTTTATTCTGACATTTGCTGGGAGTGTAGGGTTTAAGTTGCCTCTCATTTTTGTAATCCAACTTCCTAGGGTTGGGTGAATGATGGTTCCTCTTTTTTGGTAGCTTGTGTGCAAAAGATAATTTGCTTGCTCATGAGCACCTTGATTGGTATTTAGCGAGCGTAGTAAAGAAGCTCTATGCATTTGTTTGGCTGTTTCGGGTAGCCAGTGACCAAGCTGTATGCCATCTGCAGAAGAACTGATTGCTTCTGTTTCACCCATTACGTCTCCGTTTTCAGGTTTTGGGTCAAATGTGTCAATATGTGTCATTCCTCCAGACATGTATAGAAAAATGACGCTTTTAGCCGTTGGAACAACATCTGGTGTGTTCAATGCTAAAAGATCTTTAGCGCCAAAAATAGCGTTAACTCCTAGAAAACCTTTAGCAAGGCCCGCTACAAAATCTCTTCTGCTTAATTCGTTCATAATAAATTATATACACTTACTTAATAAAAATAAACTCATGTGAATTGAGTAATATCCAAGATACATGTTTAAAACCATCTGGTTCGTCTATTATTCTTTTTAGTGAGTTAAATTCTTGATAGGTTGGTTTTCTGGATAGTATAGACAAAAATACACTTTCAATTTGTTTTGTTTTTGCTTTTTCGGACTGCATTTGCTCCATGAAATCTGCATCTTTTTTTCTTAAAATATTAGACTCCACAAAACCATTTAATAAATTTAATACTTGAGGTGTATTTGGCTCACTACTGCTATTGTCTATTTGTTCTCTATCAGAACCTCCAAACTGGCGAATAAGATGCCCTCCTGGCGCGGGGGAAGGAAGATAGCTGCTCCTTACTAGGTGTCTATCTGGAAACTTTTTATTGTATGTGTCGCTAGAAGTACTAACAAGCTTCAAAAAGTTGCGCTCACCTGGATTTTCGTCGGCTAGTTTTTTAATATCTTGATATATGGCGCTTCCGTTCATGTCTTTATATCTAAAGAATATTGGAGAATAATCCTGTTGATTATGAAAATAGGCTCTTTCAGGCTCATCGATATCATTATAAACTAATGTGACTAAAGAATCCCACAGTTGCTCTCCTGTCATTCTTCTGAGTATTGGGCCTTCGAAACTATACTCTTCAAGGCTTTTATAGTCCTGTTGCTTCGATGCTCTTTGAAATAATTTTGTATTTAATAGTATTCGTTTATATTCTCTCAAGTCATAATTAACACTAACCATTAATCTTTCTAGGTATTTCATCAAATCTTCATTGCTAGCAAGAGTTTTGTCTGACATAGTATCTATTGGTTCTATTAGTCCCGCACCAAATATTTGCTTCCAAATTCTGTTAGCAATCATTGTGGTGAACCTAGGGTTGTCCTTGCTGGTAATCCATTCCGCCAAAATTGTTCTACTTTGTGGATCAGAAGCCTTTGGGTCAAAAACAGGTTTTGGAGTAAAAATGGCCTTTGCATATACTGTATCGCCAGGTTTACCATTGAGTTCAGCAAAATCCCGTGGTAATTTAATTTGTCCAGTGCCATTATTTTCTATTCCAAAAGCTAGCGAATCTCTAATTTGATTTCTCCAATTATTAAAAAGTCCCGCTCTTGAATCTGCATCTTCACTGATTGACCTACTCAAAGCGCCAACTTGTTTGTTTGCAGAATTAATTCTTACATTACCTATGCCCGAAGTAAATGCGGTCATTTCATAAAATTCTTTTTGAGTCCAGCGATCAAAAGGGTGATCATGGCACATTGCGCATTGCAGTCTTGTGCCTAGAAAAATTCTAATTGTATGAGAAAGGTTGTCTTCTTGCATGCCTCTGTCTCTTAAAAAATAACTTACAGCCGCGCTTTCTTTATCTTCAAAAATTCTACCTGAACTAGCGATAAGTTCTTTTACTATTCTGTCATAAGGCTTATTTTCTCTTAGAGAATTTCGTAACCATTCTCTATAAACACCACCAACATTTATATTCGCGCCATTGATTCTATCTTTAATTCTGAGCATGTCGCTCCACCAATTCATCTGGTGATTTACGTAGCTTTCTGAATTAAGAAGTTCTTGAATAAGTTTATCTTTTTTATTACTATCGCGATCATCAAAAAATTTTTCTAACTCAGATTGAGTCGGGATTCTTCCAGCTAATGTGAGGTAAAGCCTTCTTGCGTATGTTTCATCATCAATCTCTCTTGTTTTGGATATTCTTTTTGACCTCAAATTCTGTTCTATAAGTTCATCTATATAGCCTGAATAATTTCTTAATGTTCTTTGGTCTAGGGGTGTTTTTACAGACGGTATTGAGCCGTACCTGTTTTCGCTATGATAGAGTTCGATTTGCTTTCGAGTGTCTTGGGTCAACATTTCACTTTTAATTCTAAACTGTTGCAGGTCGCTAGCCCTTTGAATTTTTACGTGGGTTTCGTTTGCCTCAAGTATTTTTGCGTCTAATACTTTACCGTTATTAAAATATAACTTATCTGCATAAGAAGCAGAGCAAAGTAAAAAAAATAATATTAATTTAGTTTTCATTGTGTCTTTCCATAATGATATTACACATTCTCTGATCTATTGGTTCTGGTTGACAATTTAATTGTGATATCTTAAAGTATCCATATTCAGTATGTTCAAAATTTAATTCAACAGGTTCCATTTCTTTTAGTTTGTATTCAAATACATATATATCGTCTAGTTGTTCAATAGGTATTAGATCTTTTTCGTTTACCCATATTTTAGATTCCTCCCAAACCTCTCTGGCTGCAGCCATTTCAGGATCTTCTCCAGATTCTATAGCACCGCAAAATGGCGACCAAAAACCTCCGAATGGAACTTTGACTTTGTTTATAGGGCAAAAATCAATTCTCCTACAAAGTATAACAAGGTTTTTAAATGTTACAAATGTTGCTACGTTCATAGCTCGTGACCACAGTTCCATGCAGGACATCCTTCGTAATGTCTTTTTTCGATAATTTCATCTTCTTTTTTAATTTCATTAAGCAGGTGCTCTTCCCCTTCAAATACACTTTTTTTAATTGATCCGTCATTATCTATTAGAACAAAATAATCCATTGGTTTTCTAAATTGACATATAAAAGCCTTGATTGGATTTCCAGACTTATCTAGCACGGGTTCGCCTTTAGACATTTTGTATCCATCTTTGCCGCAAGAAAGAGGACCACCAAACGTACCATCTTTGGGATAGCCTTGGTTTGATGCAAAACTAGATCTTGCGTTATCTTCGGAAAATTTTTCTAGGTAATTTTGCATGCCAGTAAGTTCGTACTCTAGACCCTCAAGCATATCGTCTGATATTTCATCCATCTTAATAACTCCAGCACCAGGTTCTCCAAGCATGTCTTTTTCTAGATCAAATTTTAAAAATAAAAATTCACTAATGCTTTTGTATTTAGGGTATAATTTTTTAATAGCCAAGCAATACATTAAGTCTTGCATGTTGTCTGTAATTTCTTTACCTTTAAATTTTTGCTTACTTGATTTAAAATCTCTTATTATTGCAGAACCATCTGAGTATAAAAACAGTTTATCTATAAAACCTCTCATGTTATACTTCTTGCCGTTTTCGTCTATTTCGAGATTGAATTCTTTTTCAGAAAAAGATTCATTCATTGGGCCGTAATCTTCACCGAAAAAATCATAATTCAATCCGTTGACAACCATTCTATCTATATCTTCTAGGTTCTCACTATCAAAAACATTTAATTTTTTAGCATGATTATGAACCATAATTTTAATTGATTCTACAGACCATATGCTTTGATTTTTAATGATTGTATCAAAGTGCTTTTTTCTTCTTTCTTTTCCTAATACCTCAAAAACTAAATGGCATATCCATCCTTTTGACGCCCCGTCGTTGCTTTTATCTGGAAGTTTGAGTATATACTTGCACCAATAAAGCCAAGAGCACTGCTGAGCAGTTTTGATTCTGCTAGCTGATAAAAATACTTTCTTCTTACTCATTTAAAGATTTTAGGTTTTTGGATAAATTTTTACTAATCTTACCATTTCTTTCTAGGTTCTTACAATAAGATTTAATTCTTGGTATTTGATTTTCTTCTAAGCTATTATTAAGGTCTTCATGCCAAGTATAAAATTCTTCAACACCCATATCACCAAAGTCATTTTTTAGTGGAAGGCATATTTTAATTTTATCTGGCATAAACATGTGTGAAACCATTTTTAAGAAAGCTTTGTGCGCAGCGATTAGGCCTCTGTTTTCTTTTGACCCTATATCATTATTAAGAGATAGTATTATTTTGTCTGGGTTTAGGCTCGTAAGGTAGTTTAGCAGTTTGTTGGAACACTCTAGACCAAATGAAACAAGTACGTTGTCAAATCCATTTGTTTTTAAATTAAGTAAGTCTCCTATACTTTCAACAATAATAACAAAGCCTTGCTCTGATATAGATTTTTCAGTAATTTCATCAGAGAATGCGGGGTATACCCAATTGCTTTTTCTACCAATATGCTTCCATTTTGGTCTATTGGATTTATCTGAAGGATAGATGTCTCTACCTGAGAATCCGTGAATTTGTTTGTTTTCGTTAAATATTGGGAACACGAATCTTTGATTTAACTTTCCAGAAGTTGCTAGTCCACCCCTGAGCGATTTTAGTATTTCAGAGTTAATGCCTTTGTTGTTGTAAAATTTGTAATGAGGGAGAAGTCTATCAAGCATAGACTCTGGATATATTTCTTCCATTGTTATTTTTTCTACATTTTTGCTTACGGATCCATCATATTTAAAAGCGTTATCGCTTGATATATACTTTTTAATTTCTTCAGGATCACTTGTTCCTAGGGTGACTTTTACTAAATTTTTAAAACTATTAAACGAAGTGTCTTGAACATAGTCTTTCCATACTCCAGAGTTTTTGTAAATTTGTAAAGCTGTTGGATTATCTCCGTTTCTAAAAACAGCACTAGTCTGCCAGTATGAGCCCCTGTCGCTAAGCTTGTATCCAAGCCTTTGTAAGCTATCCTTTATTTCTTCTGGACTCATATTAAAAGTTTGGCGCGGGATTAAAGAAGTTGTTGTCTGTATTTAAAGTAACATCTTCTACGTCCATGCTATCCGCTAGGTCTTTCATGTCACCTTTGTCTGTAATATTAAAGTTGACTACATCTAAATTAATTGCATTTCTAACCTTGTTTCCATCTGGCATTTCGACTAGACTTAATGCCCTAGAGACATCTTCCCCTAGGTGTCTGTGTTTTAAGCAGGTTAACCTATGTGACCCAAAATCCTCATGTTCATTTTGCAGTTCATCTGCAGTTTTCTTTCTTAAGCTAAAAAGGTGAGATGAAAACTGGGTAATTCTGTCAGATAAAGAAACTATGCTTTCGTCATCAATAATAGAATTAGAATTTCTATTGCCTACAATTCCAGCCCTATTGCTTTGTACGCTAGTCATCATTGATATCATGGGCTCTTTTTCAAAAACAATATCTTTTTGTATTAATCTTTTAAACTTGTCTACCATTTCTCCTACAACTTGCCATTCGGATTTTGAGTTAAAATTTTCAAAAGTGGTTTTAATATAGTCAAAATTTAAAATCATTTTGTTTCCCCTTCCAACTCTGGAGTAGTAAAATCTTCTTACTAAACTAACCATGTTATCAACCGACAGGCCGCCAACGTTGTAATAGTAAAACTGTGAATTATTGATTTTGGCTAAACCATCACGCATCTTTTGAACAATTTCTTTTCCTGCGCTTCTCCACTTTCCAGTTTCGATCAGATGCAAAGGTACGCCCGTTATTGCCGCGCACTGTCTGTCGATAATTTCTTCTTGGCTCATTTCTCCGTTATCTAAATGAAGAACTGGTACGTCATTGTAAGCTCTCGATGTTTTTGTGCAAAAATCCATACAAAACTGTGTTTTACCAACACCAGACCTGGCAACAACAACAGTAATATTTCCCGGCTTCAAAAGAGATCCATAAAGATTGTTGATAGACTTATGTGGGCCCATGAATCCAGATTCTTCCTTTGGGTTTTCGCCCCGATCTTCCATGATATCTGCCATATCTGTAAAGATATTTGTTGGCGAGTCAGACTCCTCTTGAAAAAGATTAATGTTTTTATTATAGATTGAATCTGCTTTATCTATGATTTCTGAGTAAGACGCTGTGTTGGGAAGTGATTTTACTTCTCTAATAATTTGATTTGATGACTCACATAAACCTCTTTTTACTGAAAGCTTCTTTAGCTCTTTGGCTGAAGTGATTACCGAATTCTCAGAAGTCTTTCTCATTGCTAGAGCCTTAATATAGTCTGCTATATTAATGTTGTCTTCAAAGTCAATACCTAAGGACTTTACCCGTTCAGATAGAATGATTTCGTCAATTTTTTCGGTGTTATCTAGGCTTTGCTTTAATACGCAAAAGATTGTTCTATTTACTTGGCTTACCTCGTTAAAAAAATCATCCTCGGATACATAGTGTGATACTTGAGGATATACATCTGGGAACTTAATAAGCCCCGACAAAAACTGTTGCTCGCAATCGTAAGAAAATATCATATTGTTTTAAATGATAGCACAAGTCTGACGACTTGTCAATAGGATTAATCCTGGTCTGGGTTAATATCGGGCCTAGAGGCCGCTTCACATTCGTCTAAATATCCTTCTGCAGCTTTCCTTAAACCCATTTCAACTACCGCAGAGGAACATTGGGATACCACTGACGGAACGCCAGTTTGATCTACAAACAATAACAGAAAACCCCTATTGTCTTCAGACCCTCCAGAAAATTCATAGAGCTGGTCTAATATAGACTTAGGCATACTAAACTTATTCATGCCTTCGTTTGGATCAAATTCATCCATGTTATATAATTACACCTTCTTTTATTAAAGAATCTATTTCTTTTTCTTCAAATACTTCAATTAATTTAATTTCATTAATTTTGCAAAACTCTCTTTTTTGATGATCCCTGCTCATTTGTGATATAAAATTGATTTTGTTTTTGCCGTGAAAAAACGGTACATAGCTTGTGTGCTGTCTGCCCTGGACTTCTATAGCTATTTTTTTATTTGCATTATAAAAATCAAAAGACATTTTGCTTCCTGCTACCGGAAACTCTTCAAAAACAACATGGTTGCGCCATACATTCTTTAGTTTTTGTTTGGTTTGAAATTGTATTTTGCTTCTACTCTGGCCGTCCCAGTCAATTTTATATTTATGAGACTTAGAAATTTTTTTAACAGCGCCATTTAGGGTTTTAAAATGCATTAATTAAATTTTTAAATTCTTCGTAAAGAAAATCTCTTAGAGGTTCGTTTTCTTCTAAATGGTTCAGAAGCTTTAGTTCTCCTTGGAATTTACTTTCGTGTTCTATTTTTTTAGATTCTAACTCCGACTTTATTTCATCTGAAAAAGAAATCCATGCGCCGCTTTTACTTGCCATTTGAAATACAAACATTAAATCTAATATTTCTCTAGCAAGCCAGATGGAGTTTCCATCTTTTTGTCCATACCTAATTGGATATCTAACTTGGCTGCCTGTTTTTTCGTTAACACTTTTCCTGAATCTAATTTTACAATAATGGCCTATAGGGTCACCTTTGTCATCAATTCTAGTAGCACTTGGGTTTGAGTACATAATATCTGTGCTATATCTTTCTTCAAATTCTAGTATGAAGTTGGCGTAATGCTTTACCGCATTACCTCCCGCTTGCTTTACCTTAGGGCCTCCTCTGGAAGCATAAGGGTTTGTTGCCACTTCAACTCTTACTTGAGATGTTAGTATCATCATGTGGCCCATTTTACTGATAGGCAGGACCATCTTTTTGAGAAAGACAGAAGTGATTAGCGCTCCACCCGCTACTTGTTCAGGCTCATCAAAGCCTTTGTCTATATCATTAATTCTACATAATGCATCTACGCTATCGACAATAAACATGAATTTTCTTTTTTCTTCATTATTGAAAACTAGCTCCCTAATTAGTTCAAATACTTTTTCAAAAATATTACAATCAAAAACAAAAAATCTTTCGGGCGACGTATCGACTCCGCTTCTTTGCAGCAGTTCTTGACTGAGCCTACCTTCGCTTTTGATAACTACCACCATTGCATCTTCTCCAAAATGATCCTGAAAGTTTTTAGCGAATCCTAATGCGCAGCTTGTTTTACCACCTTCGTTTACGCCAGTAAACCTGTGGGCTCCAGGTGTTAAGCCTCCTCCTAGGGCAATGTCTAAATTGATGCTACCAGATGGTATTTTGTAATTTAAATCTTCAAAGTTGTTGAAGTGATATTTTTTGTTATTCTTGTCAGACAAGAAAGAGTTGATTTGATCTAATGTTGCTGTCTTAGCCATTTAAAAACCTCCTTATGGTTTGTTTTTTAATTTTTTTATGAGGAACTTTGCCTCCAGATTTTCTAGTACTAATTTTATATTTTTTATATTTACTAGCAGGGCTTTGGCAGAATTCTTTATATTTTTGTTGTATGATTTTTCTACCCGCTTCTGTTTTGAAAAAGTATAATGATTTAATTTTTTCTTTTAAACAGAACTGATCCCAGAAAAGTGGATTGCTGTACTTTTTAAGTAAATTATTTAGTATACTATACTGTTTAATATAATCTTGTTTGCAATCTAAACTTTGTTTAATTAAAAGATTTTCTAAAACTTCTTTCTTTTTCACACAAGTAGTATAGCATATAAATTATATTATGTCAACACATTATATGCAGGAGGTGAGAGTCTAATATATTTTTCCATCTCTTCTGTATATTCAAACTTTAAATATTCTGTATCTATATTATTTAATTTATTCACTACAGAGTGATAATATTTATGGCTTAAGTCTATATGTTGTTCAGGAATCGTAAACTGATGGATTCTCCCTTTTTGGTCAACTATGGAAACTATTTTGCCACCACTGTCCAATTTGCTTACTGTTTCGTTGATTTGAAAATTTGGAAAAATACTTTTAAAGTCAGTAGAGAATTTTGTAGACTCATAGTTTTCTTTTATATTTTTAAGCATATTTTCGTAGCTCTCTTTTTCTGCAACTAGACCTTCTATTTCAGCTTGAGATTTTTGAACCTCTGCAGCTTTATCTGCGGCATCTTTTTCTATTTTTATATAATCAGATTCTAGATTTTGTATTTTTAAACTAATATCATCTTTCCTGTCTCTGAGTGAATTTTGTTGGGAGATTAAGTTTTCGCGCTCAATTTTTATTTGGTTTTTTTCTTCTTTGATTGAGGCTTGTTGTTCGGCCAAAGATTTGTTTGATTTTAAGATATTATCATTTATTTGATTCAATTCTTCTCTTGCGAACTCTATATCCTTCTCCGCCTTGCTTAGTTCTTTTTGTTGTTCGTTTAGTTTTGCTCCATCTGCTACTAAGTCAGATTCAGCTTGTTTTAATGATTTTGTCAATTCTTGCTTTCGGTCTTGCTCTATAATTGATTGTTCGATAAGTTCTGATATTTCTTGTTTTTTACTTTTCACCTCTTCTTGTAAGGCTTCAAATGAAGCTTTAAGTTTTGTATTGGCTCGTTTAGAAACCGGCATGTGTTTTTCTATACTGATATTAGCGGCAATTACAAGAAGTATTGCAAGAGGGTCAAACACTAAAACGAGAATAATAATAACAATTCTTACGGCTTGGGATATATCGAATTCTTTGCCTGTAAAATCCGCTATTGCTTCTGCGACATATTTTACTGGGCCAACCTCTGCTTCAAGCTGTCTTGCGCTATCAGAGAAACCGATTTTTTCTGCTTCTAGTTCGTCTATTCTTCCGTAGGCTTCTGAAATTTTAAAAGTCAGCTCATCGATTTGAGGTTGCATCGATGTATCTTTTTCATCACTTTGAGTTCTGAATGATGTTATTTTGTCTTCGATTTCTTTTATTTTGGTTGATGCAAATTCTCTAAAGCCATCTATATTTTGGTTGTATTCGTTTATTTTTTTTGAAATAGCTTCTCTTGGGGCGGATTGGGCGGCTTTTAATTCTTCTATTTTTTTCTTTTTATTTGAAAATAAACCTCCTGATGAATTTTCTAGATCTTGTAATTCTTTATTAAGCTGTGCGAGTTTTTGGCTTTCATCAGATATTCGGGTTTGTTCAAATGATATATCTTTATTCATTTGCTCTGTAATATCTCTTATTTTTTGATTTTCTGAATCAATATCTACCCTGCTGTTTGAGTTTTTCTGAGAAGACCTTTCTTCTATAGCTTTAATAAGTTCTTGCTGGCGGGCAATAAAATCGTTTTCCCTTTTGACTTTGTTGTCAATAACTTGAACTTGTGCAACAGCTTTATCTGTTACTGTTTGATGTTCTATGTGCGCTCTTGATAGAAATCCAAATATACCCATACTGGTTATACCCATTAGAACAAGCGTGGCAAAGCTTAAATAGCTTTTAACCAATATGGGAGCGGTCTTCCAATTTCTGTGCAGCCAAACTGCGGTTACTATCTTTCCAACCTCAAGGACTCCGCCCATGATAATAATTGGAGTCATTGATCCTGGGAATATTGTAGCTAAACCAATAACGCTAAAATACGCAGCAATGGAAGATATGCTTAGCGCAGATAAAATGTATAGTAGGCAGAAAAACATAACTTATATATTAATTTCGGCCAGATTTATTGGAGTTTGGATATGTATCTCCCCGAGTTTGTTTGTTGTTAACAGAAATACCGCTGTTACAGTTAGGGTAGTAGTTTGCGTTATTATCGTTACCGTAGTAGCCTCGATCTTTTTTTTGTAAGGCTGGGTTGAATACCCCTTGATTGGAATAATTCGGCTTGTTTAAATTTGCTGGGGTTTGATTATTTGGATAGTCTATATTCATGATAGACTATATTACACATGTTTTTAAAAATCGTCTTCCAAAGATCCGCTTTGCTGGTATTCTCTAACCCTTCTCTCAAAGAAGTTTCCCATGGCTTGGACATCCACAACTTCACCTAACCAAGGAAATGGGTTTTTATCACTAGGGAACCTGTATTCTAGACCTATAGCTTCTAACCTTCTGTTTCCAATGTAGTACATATAATCTACAAACATATCCGCATTTAAACCCAAGATGCCTGTTGGTAGAACGTCATGGGCATATTCTATTTCTAGTTCTACTGCTTTTTTAATATGTTCAACAAATTCGTCTTGAATTTTTTTAGTCCAAATAGTAGGGTTTTGCTCGATCAATGTATTGATCAAGTATGTACCGAAGGCAATATGTGAGCTCTCATCTCTAAGGGTGTATTTGATTTGATCCGAAATACCTTGTAATTTATTTTGCCTTCCAAGTGCAAGCAACATAGCAAAACCACTAAAAAAGAAGGTTCCTTCGCAAACAATCCAATATGTTAGGAAATTTCTAAGAATTTCTTGCTTACCTTCTTTTGTATGAGGGTTAAATGATGGATCACTAATATCGTTGGTAATGCTCATTAAGAAGTCATCTTTAGCTTTAATGCTTGGGATGTTTTCGTATGCCGCAAAAACTTCTTCTATGTCTAAGTCCAAACTGTCACAAATATAAACTACCGTAAGATTGTGAAGGCTTTCTTCAAAAGCTTGGCGCAGTATATACTGACGGCACTCAGCGTCTGTAACATAGCGAAAGGCAGACAGCAAAAGATTATTACCAACCAAAGACTCGCTTCCAGCAAAAAATCCAAGACAGCGCTTAACAAGTAATTTTTCATCTTCTGTAATTTCATCATTTTTCCATTGTTGAATATCATTCTGCATGGATATTTCCGTGGGCATCCAATTGTTTGCGCAACTCTTGAGAAAAAGATCCCAGGCGTATTTATGTTTGTGTGGCAGTATCCTGTTCACACCGGCAATATTTTTGCTTAAAAGTTCTCCAGTTTTGTTATCCATGGTATAATATTACAGCTTAATACGAACAAAGTCAAGAAAAAGATCATTTTTTGTTTTCTTTTTTTATTGGGCAGATTTGCTTTATTAAGTCTTTTTGGTTTTCTTTTGAAGCTTGAAACCATTGGACGGATATGTCCATCCTTTTTTCTTTTATGAGTTTTTCTTTTTCGTTTAGTTCTTTTTCTAATTTTTCGATTAAGTCGATACTTATATCTGAGAGGTCTATATTTAAATCAAAAGAAATATCTATTAAAGAGTTAAGCTCGTTAAGCTTTTTTGCCTCGGTAGCATTTATAAACATTTCTGTAAGCTCTTCTTCGTTTTGCTCAGCTTTATCTGGGTGTGTTGCTTTTACTATTTCTCTGTATATAGTTTTTACCTCGTCTTTTTCTTCGTCTGTCATTTCTTGTGGTATTTGTTTTTCGTCATCCGCCGCAACAAGGGGGTTTTTTGCTTTTGGGTTTTTTTGGCAATATTCAGATATAGCTTTGAACATCGCCGATTTGGCTTCTGTTAACTGTTCTTCAGCCATCTCCATTTCAATCGCAAGATATTTGCTTTTATGTTTGAGTCTAGACATAATTTTGCTTTTGGCTATATTGCTTTTGTTTTGTTTTGCGCTTTTTGGCTTACGTTTCTTTTTAGAATTAGGATTATGTTTATCTAATTCATTTTTAAATTTTTTAAACATATTGAAAGGGTCGTCGTCCATATTTATTTTTACACAAAAAAGGGGCTCTTTTGAGCCCCATAAACAGTTAAACTGTTTTTAACAACTTAGGAGTTGTGACCTTGAGGTTCTACCGTCAAGATAATATCCATGCTGTAGTTTCCAGAAGGAGCATTTTCCGAAAAATCGAAAATTGCTTTTTCTCTTGTAACGCGTTTAAGCTGACAAACCATGATTGGTTCTGAAGCGTCCGCGTTCTTGATCATGCCCATAACTTTTGGAGACTTTGTGAATCCAAAGCCTGTGAAGTTACAAGTAAGCCTTTCTGCGCCACTAGCAATAGCGTAGTTCGAAACTCTGATAGAGTTGTCGACGTTTGTTATTACGTCATGGATAGATCCTGTAACAGAATCTTGGTCTGATTCCTGCTCACTGAGACGGGTTTCCATTGAAGCGGAAACGCTATCTTGATCAGACTCTTGCTTGCTCAAGCGAGTTTGCAAGGATGTTGCAACAGCGTCTTGATCGGCTTCTTGCTCGCTAAGGCGAGTTTCCATCGAACCAGAAACGCTGTCTTGATCAGACTCTT
>MDTA01099964.1_pt1 | contig 65049 bp, 53 predicted proteins | sample 811151 | NCBI WGS metagenome assembly MDTA01 (sample SAMN05326648, study PRJNA326480) | marine metagenome | isolation source: seawater | place: Indian Ocean: South | collected 2010 | reverse complement strand
TATCGTTGTCTGGTTTTTTCCATATCTTGCATCGATTTACTCGGTTGAATCGCCAAGCCCTACGCTAGATACCATAAGTTGGATAGTATCATTGTCTGTCATGGTTATCGTTGGGATATTCGGTAATAGTCTTATTTTGCGTAATGCGATAAAGACATATGGAGATACGACTTTATCAGCAGTTCGGAAGCAGCGTTCTCCTATAGCACTTTGGTTGGCAATTCTTCTTAAGATCGGGATGCTGGGAATGGTAATATTACTAGAATTCTTCGATAATTAGGCATTAAGAGGATGCCGCTGACTACCAAGGAAGACATGATCGAAATCTGTAATGTCTATAGAATTCCCAAACCCCTTATGATGATCATCGCTAGATTACCAATGACCAAATAGATAACGACTAAAGACAGTACCCCCATAATTCCGGTCCATAAAAGGGCAATGGCATGGTCTAACCTCGAAAGATCATTATCGACTGACGCGACCGTATTCTGAGTTTGTTTTACAAATCTGTCCCTGATAAGAAACCAGCAAGAGATTGCTGTGAGAGGCGGAAGCAATGATAGATGAGCCAACCTAGTTTTTTGAAAGCCTATTAAATACCATGGTGTGATTGACAGTTGTGGAATAATAAAAGGCCATAATATGAAGACGAAAATTCCTCCCCCCTGGCTAGTCAACGCTTCAAAGAAATATCGCCCAAGAAATAGGGTATAAGCAGTCGTTACATATAAAACTATACGGAACGTTATTTTTTTAGAAAGCATCGTTTCATTTGACCTGGTTCACCACAATTTTTAAAGCTTATCGCTCTTATAAACTCAAAACTATAACGCCGCCTAACTTAAAGCGATCACTTTAAATGTAATTAGAAATCAAGGGTAAGTTTGTTGTTTATTACCAACAACTTATAATTCAGTGGCTGGTCCCGCTAAATGACTAATACAGACCTCGTTTAGACGATTGTAACGTCATCAGATGCCCATCAAGTTCTACAAACCACCGTCATAGTCTGTTTCTTTACAATCTTTGCCAGTTCCTTTGTAGATTTCAGTTTGGTCCGATTAGGCCACTTGGCGTTAATCCAGCAAAGGCGAGGAACGTCTCTAACGTTTGATGTTCTGCTCCCGGAATTTATATTAACCAGACCAGCGATCGAAGAATTCTCTGTTTCGCCGATTCCGTAAAGTATTCATGCACGATCATAGGTTGTTGTGTCGCAATAAAATATCCACGTTATTGCCGGTCATTCATCTTATTGGTTTAAATATTACGTTGAAGTGGCAAGCCGCGTTTTCTTTTAAAATTTTGCTAAACTATCGCCCTTATGGTTAAAATGGCTCTAATCTTTCTATTTTAATAGTCAGATACATGATTATTTTTTGAATTTTGGAGGTTGCAGTTATGGGCAGATTTGTTGGCACTCGATTGGGTTCCTTCTTGGGGATAGTTTTAACAGGTGTGCTATCAAGTTCGTGTGCTGTGGGGCAAAGCTCTCAGCTGGCCCAGAATGTAGCTACCAATATTCCCGTTCTCATTGTTGCGGAAGATCAAGATAAGACCAGTTTCTATCATTGCAGCGATGTTCATAGACGCGTGATGTCCGAATTAAAGGGCAGCATGCAGCGCTACGGGTTCCAGATGCTTGACGAACAGTCTGTGGCCTCGGACCTGGGATGGACCGACGATTGTGCATCCAATTCTACTAGCTCAAATCGGCGCTCCAAGCGCGAACTCGTAGACTCAATTAAACTGATGAACAAAGCTAATCAAGCGAGCGCTCGTGCCCGCGCTTGGGTACTGTACCGAATCCATGCTCAAGGCAAAAAGCTCAAGAACAGTACGGCACTTCAAGTTCGTATTGTCGGCGAGATTTATGATGCCGCTTCTAATAATTTCCTTGATAATTTTCAAATGCCGCGTGAAACTTTTCCTGCGCCAGCCAATTGCGGTAAAACATGTGTTTCGGAGGTTCTGGGGGATAGAGCAAGTGATGTTGCGATGAGCCTAGGCGACGTCTTGGCTCGGAAGCTTGAGCGTTATTCCCAACCTAACTCTGCAGGCCAAGCTGAACCGATCACGGACGCCGAGACGAAGGTGACGGGTCGTAATACTCCTGTCAATCACGGAATGGTGACGCCGTATACAGTGACGCTACGCCACTTCAATAAAAGCGAGATGTTGACCATCATCGGCGTGATGGCGGACGAATTTCCCGGATACAAAGTTCATGAATTGATGTCATCGGCCGCGGTGGTAAGAAAGTATGACTACAGGACGACCGCGAAAGCGCACAAAATGGAAGAATGGTTGTTGATCCTCCTCCGCGATATGGGCTTCAAAGACAAGGAGTTTACAATACAGATGAGCGGCACCAATATTCGAATTGATAAACTCACCCCGACGCCGGCTCGGCCGATCTCGCCAGACGAAAAGGCGCGGTTTAAGTAGTCTTGGTGACAAAAATTTATTGAATATGGTTTTATAGGGCATCGGGGCCACTCGTCACGACACCATACTCTGCCATGCTGCCGGTCCCGATAAACCCTAAAGCTTAACCTCTAACGCGCTCGCAAAAGCCAACTCGAACTTCCGTCACTCATTGTGACACATTTTTGGCTACACGATGCTATCGCTCTGGACAGCGAACTATCTTAAAAGTATCTGATGAATCAATCCACGACATGGAACTGCCTTTACCATGTTTTGGTTTTTGTTTTAGTAACATCACCCTATCGGGATATTCTCCACCACCATCTACGCTGCACGAAAGATCATATAGAACGCCGTCCATGCCTCTCGTTTCTACGGGGTTTGTGAGATCACAGGATGCTTCACAATAAGATATTTTGTGACCTTTGAGTGGCAAGAAACGTGGCATACAACCTTCTTCAACGTTGTCTAAACAAAGACCATCTAGAGATTTCGGGAAGCCCACTGCGTTCCAACTCATCCAAACACTTCCAAGAAGCACGGCAATCGTCAGGCAGATTGTTGTGTTTAGTTTTTTCATACTTGAATTATACTAAATTTTAAGCTGAATCCGAGAGCTTCTCTGCTTGATACATATTCCCCAAACCTTAATTTCTAAAGCGCTTGCAAAAGCCATATCGAAAATCGCCGCAATCCAAGCCAATGACGCTCGTTGCAATCAAACCTGATGATCTTCATGACTAATGCGGGCTAGCTTTACTTGGCATAAGACCTAGCCTGCGAATGTGTTTGCAAGAAATACAAAGGGTGTTGAGTTGGGAACCCTTCAGCCCTTACCTTTCTGTTCACACATACCTAAATTCTAATCTATTTGAATAAACTATAAGGTGCGCTTATGCCTGAAACTCAAAAAAATGTTCTCAGTACAGCTTTGGAAGTTTGCGGAACAGATCCAGTTACAGGATTTTTCCGTGATGGTTGTTGCAACACAGGTATCGGTGATGTTGGGACCCATACCGTTTGCGCTATTGTTGATGATCACTTTCTTGAGTTTTCTAAACGTAAGGGGAATGACTTGAGTACACCTCGGCCAGAGTATGGGTTTGAGGGTTTAAAGAATGGGGACTGCTGGTGCCTTTGCGTCATGCGCTGGGAAGAGGCACGTCAGGCAGGTTGCGCTCCGCGGGTTAAACTTAGATCTACCAATATAAAAACACTCGAATATGTGAGCCTAGAACACCTAAAAGAGTATCAAGTAGACCTACATTGAAACTTACCAAAATCTTTAGAACTCATTAAAGCACTAGATAGATGGTTGACCTATCGTGAGTTTCGGACAAGTCTAATAGTCTGATCAATCATCTGGGGCGCGGTACCCAAATAGTTGCCCGGGTCAAGCAAGACGGCAATATCTTCTTTCGTAAGATGTTTTGAGATCAGCGGGTGGTCCGCTAAGACATCGGCAAGCATAATATTTTTTTCTAAACACTCGTTGCAGGCGTTTTGCACCACATTATGTGCTTTATTTCGGCCGATTATGGGAGCGAGGCCCATCATTACAGCTTCGGACATAACGAGGCCGTTTGTAAGATTTAGGTTCTCTCGCATACGGGCTTCATTGACCACAAGTCCTCGCAAAAGTTCCAGCGTTTTTTCTAGTGCGCCTCCCGTGAGCACGAAGGTCTCGGGTAAAAGCGTCCATTCTAGATGTCCTCCTCCGACATCTCGCTCATGTTGCGCCACCATACAATCTAGCGCGAGGCCAACTTTTTCACGCACCATGCGCCCGGTGGCAACAACAGTGGGGCAGATAACAGGGTTGCGTTTTTGCGGCAATGTAGAAGAGCCCCCGCGCCCGGATTCGTAGGGTTCGCTAACTTCAGCAATCTCGGTCCGCATTAGGAGACTGATTTCGGCGGCAATTTTGGCACAAGTGGCCGCAACAAGGCCAAGCAGAAAGGTTGCCTCAGCCCAGCCATCGCGCGAAACATGCCAAGTAATCGGAGTCTCGCCGAGATCGAGCTCTTTCATAGTTTCCGTTAATACCTCGAGCCCGCGGCTGCCTAACGTCGCATTGGTGCCGACGGCTCCGGCAATTTGACCGACTTCAATACGGGGACGGTATTCATTTAGGCGTTCACGATGGCGATGAAATTCTGCCAGCCAGATGGCGGTCTTATGGCCGAAGGTGATGGGAGAGGCTTGGTTGCCCATAGTACGCCCTACCATTATTGTATCGCGGTGATTCTCGGAAAGCGCAATCAATGCGTCTTCAACGGACGTTAGTGTTTCGTCCAAATGGGCAAGTCCGTTTTTGATCATGAGTGCATTGCCGGTGTCGGTAATATCTTGGGTGGTACTACCCCAGTGCAGATAGCGGCGGGTTTCTATGTCCAGCGCGTTTTTGAGCTGCGTGACAATTGGTACGATTGGGAAACCCGACGCTGTAAATTGTTCAGTCATGGCCGCTATATCGATATTATCGATAATCGCAGCCTTGGTGATTTTTATAGCGGCCTCTTCGGGAATGATATTAAGCCGAGCCTGGGCACGCGCCAGTGCTGCTTCTACATCCAGCCATGCTTGGAAGCGCGCTTCGTCGCAGAATATTTCCTTCATCTGCGGGCTGGTATACAAACCGGTAAAATAATCTGAATCGATTTGTGTGATCGCCATAATTAGCCCTCAGCTCTGTTGTTGCGTGAGGCCTTCACTTCGCCCAGGACTTCATCGATCATCTCTGAGGTTACGCCGAGATAGTTTGCCGGATCGATCAACTCATCAATCTGCGATTCCTCTAGCTTGCCTTTGATATGAGGGTCTTCCATGACTGCTTGTTTGAGCGTCAGTCCCTCTTCGTTGGCCCGTGCGCATGCATCAAATACAACATGGTGCGCTTTGTTACGCCCGATATAAGTGGCAAGCCCCATCATCACTGCTTCAGACATGATCATACCGCGGGCCATATCCAAATTCTCGCGCATGCGTACTTTATTCACTTGTAGCCCGTCCAGAAGTGCTAGGGCGTTTTCCAGCGCACCACCGCACAAGGTAAAAGCCTCCGGCAATAAAGTGTATTCGATTTGCGCCGCCCCGACTGGGCGCCCGTGTTCGGCTACCATGGCGTCCAGATTGAGCGCGGCACGTTCGCGTAACATGCGGCCTGCAGCAATCAGCGGCTGGCAGAGTATGGGATTGCGCTTTTGCGGCAAAGTGGAGCTGCTGCCGCGGCCCGCCACGTAAGGTTCCGCCAGTTCCATGATTTCCGTATGTGCCAACAATCCTACTTCTTGGCCGATTTTGGCGAGTGTCGCGCCGATCATGGCCAGCAAGCTCGCCATTTCCGCCCAGCGGTCGCGCGAACAATGCCAGCCAATTGCGGGCGCCTTTAGGCCTAGCTCTTCGGCAACGGCTGTGCGCATGGCAATACCTTGATTTCCCACGGTCGCTAAGTTGCCGACCGCCCCGGTGATCTGGCAGGTGAGAAAGCGTGGTTTAATTTGATCTAGCCGATCATGATGGCGGTTTAGTTCCGAAAGCCAGACCGCAACCTGATGTCCGAATGAAATGGGGGATGCCTGTTGCATTTTGGTCCGCCCGGGCATCAAAGTATCGCGGTGAGTTTCGCAGTGTTCGGCTAACACGTCTTCAAGTTGTGTAAGCAATCGCTCGAGAATGACAATCGCTTGGCGGTACTGCAGGACAAGTCCAGTATCGATCACGTCCTGGGTGGTACTGCTCCAATGAACATAACGGCCCGTCTCTTCGCTCACCTGACCCACCAGTGCGTGGACGAGCGGGACGATGCGTGTGCCTTTCTTTTTGTAGGCGGCGATAATGGCGTCCGTATCAATATTCTCAATTTTTGCCGCTTCTGTTATCTCGTCCGCAGCTTTTTGCGGGATCATACCCACGCGCGCCTGGCCACGCGCCAAGCCGGCTTCCATCATCAGCCACCCCTCAAAACGCCCCTGATCGGAAAATATCTCCGACATCTGCGAGGATGCGAACATGTGCCCAAAATAGACGGAATCAATGGCGGAGATGGGCATGGGATAGCCTTTCTTTAGTTGAATAAAAACTCCGCATTGCTTTCGCGGCAAACGTCTTCGATGGCGCCGCGTAAACCCGATGGGACGGGAATGCCAGTTTCTTTGCGTTCATCGCGCATTATGTGTTCGGGTTCACCGGCAACCATGACTGGTTGGCTCGGATCGACAGGGGTGCTGGCATGAAGATCGTCAATCATTTGATCCACGCTCTCTTCAAATGGAATGTCTGGATTGAAGATTTTAGGATTAATGGCCAAGAAGAAATGGCCGATATCCATGCTGCCCGGTGTGGCTTGCGCATCGCCATCACTAGTCATAATTTTTGCGCCGGAAAAAGCACAAGAAAGAATCTCCACCATTGCTGCTAAGCCATAGCCTTTATGGCTGCCGAGTTCGCGGGTGCCCCCGAGTGGCGTTTGTGTGCCGCCTTGTTCTTCGATGACGACTGTGGCGTCTGTGGTTGGATTACCGTCCGCATCGTTCGCCCAGCCGATGGGTAGCGGTAAATTCTCATTATATTTGTTGCGTACCTTGCCTCCGGCGACCGTTGTTGTAGCCATATCTAAACTGAACGTTTTATTGCGCTTGGTCGGGGCGGCGAAGGCGATGGGATTGGTGGAGAATTTCGGCTCTTTACCAAATGTGGGCGCGACCTTACGCAGGGCAGCGGACGTTGTGGCGATACCAACCAAGCCCTCAGCAGCCATCATGCGGGTGTAGTAACCGGTGGCACCAAAATGGGCGGAATTACGCACTACGGTGGAAGCCATACCAACTTCCTTGGCTTTTTTTATCGCGAGGTTAGTGGCTGTCACGCCAGGTACATAACCGAGGCCGCCGCCGCCATCAATGAGGGCAGAAACCGGCGTTTCGTTGACGATTGTCACCGGGCCGTCGATGGTTATGAGCTTGCCCCGCTGTCTTTTAAAATAGGGCGGCAGCATAGAAATACCATGGGTGTCGATGCCGCATGCGTCGGCATCCGCCATGGCTCTAGCCGTGGTGTCGATATAATCCTCCGGCATGCCCCAGGCCCGCATCAGTACGGAAATTTGCTCGCGGAGGGTTTCTTCCGAAAAGTATTTAACTTCACCATCACCACCCAGTTCGGCCATATCCTGCCTCCTTAGTCTAAATAGAATTCTGCGCCGGTTTCCGCGGCGAGGGTTTTGAGTTTTTCACGCAAGCCCGGCGGGATTGGGATGCCGGTTTTAGCGCGTTCTTCCTCTATCAAATCTTCCGGCTCGCCCGCGACCATAACCGGTTGGTCCGGGTCCACACGCTGGGTTGCGCGCAAATCATCTATCAACTGATCTGTAGTTTCTTCAAATGCGCCTTTATCACGGAAAAAAGTCGGGTCGATAGCAATAAAGAAATGACCAATTTCCATAGAGCCCGGAGTGCGTTTGCCATGATTGGGTGACATTACAAGGCTCGAGCCAGTCAAGCAGGCGCCGAGAATTTCAACCATGGAACCAAGACCATACCCTTTGTGGCTGCCTAGTTCCCGTGTGCCGCCAAGGGACGTCATATTTGCGCCGTTGAAGTACTCCGCGGCGTCGGTCATCGGTTGGCCGTTCTCGTCGACCGCCCAGCCTTTCGGCAGGGGTTGGCCTTCAACGGCCTTGTTGCGAATTTTGCCGCTGGCAACTGTAGAAGTGGCCATGTCTAGATTGAACGGCTTATTTCGCTTTGTAGGAGCGGTGAAGGCGATGGGGTTGGTGCCGAGGCGACCTTCTGCGGCGAGTGCCGGTACTACGCGGGGCGCCGATGTGCTCGTGAAGGCAAAGCCCACCAAGCCTTCTGCTGCTGCCATGCGGGTGTAGTAGCCCGTCGCACCGAAGTGGGCTGAATTACGAACCGCGACGGATGCAAGGCCCATCTTCTGGGCCTTTTCGATAGCAATGCTCATGGCTTTGTGTGCTACGGGATAGCCTAACCCGCCGCCTGCATCCAACAAGGCAGTTAGCGGATTGTTGCGAACCGTTGTGATTTTGCCATCCAGCGTGATCCAATTATTTTTGGCGCGTATTCGGTAGTTGGGAATGCACGCAATGCCGTGTGTATCGATACCGCGCTTGTCGGAATCGGTCATGATCATGGCTGTAGTTTTCACGTAATCGTCGGGCATGCCGAATGACAATAAAAACTCAGCTGTTTGTTTTTCAATAATTTCAGCCGGATAGTGGCGAATTTCTGTACTCATTTCATTCACTCCTATTCGAACACAAAGGCGGCATTGCATTGCCGCGCTATTTCTTTGATTTGTCCGCGAAGACCTGGAGGCATTGGGATTCCAGTTGTTTCACGTTCGGTCCGAATCTTGTTTTCCGGTTCGCCAGCGACCATGACGGGCTGATCCGGATTGCTGGGCTTGGTCGCGTGCAGGTAGTCAATCAGCTCGTCTACGTTGTCCTCAAATTCGCCCTTGCCCAGGAACTGCATCGGGTCTATGGCCATGAAGAAGTGACCAATTTCCATGGAGCCCGGCTTGTTGTTGCCGTGGTTCGGTGCCGTGTCGAGGCTGGCACCACAGAACGACGCAGATAGAATTTCGACCATGGTCGCCAGGCCATAGCCTTTATGGCTGCCGCCTTCGGGTGTGCCGCCGAGCGGTGTTTGGGTGCCGCCACGGCTAATATAGACCTCCGGGTCGTCGGACGGATTGCCGTCGGCATCGCTTGCCCACCCGAACGGGAGTTTCTGGTTCTCATTCCATTTGTTGCGAATTTTCCCGGCAGCAACTGTGGTGGTGGCCATGTCGAGGCTGAAATTATCGTTCTTCTTGGTTGGCGCTGCGAAAGCGATCGGGTTTGTTGAAAGCTTGCCGTCTTTACCAAATGTTGGTGCTGTGCGAGGGCCTGACCCGTTTGTGGTGGCGATGCCAATCAGACCGGCGCGCGACATCATACGGGTGTAATAGCCGGTGGCGCCGAAATGGGCGGACTCTTTTACCGTCACTGCAGCCATACCGCACTCTTTGGCTTTGGTGATGCACATTTCAGTTGCGAGGATAGAGGGTACATAACCAAGTCCTCCGCCTGCATCTATCAGGGCGGTTGTTGGTGTTTCTTTAACAACCGTGATGTTCGCATCAAGCGTGATTACATTGCGTTTCCGTCGGTCTTCGTAAGGTGGGATCATGGAAATGCCGTGGGTGTCGATCCCACAGCTATCCGCATCGACCATGACAGTCGAAGTAGTTTCGACATGTTCAGGGCTCATGCCCCAGGCGGCGAGAATATTAGCAATTTGTTCGCGGACCACGTCTTTCGGGATCCACATCACATCGTTTTCATCGACACGAAAGGCCAAGGCTTCCTCCTTGTTTTGCTTTTTCTGTTATAACGTTACTCTTGATGTATCCCGAGAGCACGCATTTGACAATTAGGCTAGAAAATTAAGAGTACGGAATAGTCGAAATTGGTGTTCTGGATTTGCCGCAAGAGATCTATTAGGAATAGACTATTAGCCGCATCGCTAAAATTTATGACGACATAAAAACCACCTTGCAGCTGACCATGGTCAATACGATTTACCGTCGTTTGGCGATGAATGAGGAGGCGCTTGACTGGTGCAGGGAAAACACGAAACCAATCATCCTCATAGGCGTGATTGACCGGGCCGGCGAACAAATAACGGGTGAACTTGTAATAGGTGATGCTGCGACATTCCCAGCTGAAGTGTTTAGGCTTGAAGGTGTTGCGGAGGATCAATGTCCGGTTATTATAGCGGTCATCGATAGGTATAATTGAGCAAATCCGAGAATGTTATGCTTCTTGGTGTCTTAAAAGCGCTTCGGTCGCTGGGGTAAAGGTAGACAGTTTTAACGCACCAACCACTCGCAATGGCGGGGACGGTGTATTGATTCCGCTGATGGTATTTTTAGTCGGGCAGCATCTGTCCTCACTGCATCGGTCATGGCTTTGGGCGAAAAGATTACTCCGAATGGTCCGATAACCGGGGTACCAACGCCTGTAACCATTGCCGAAAAGCTCATGGATATGTTTGTAGACACCTGTTCCAGAAATATTCTAGGGCTACTCGTCGTCGGCGTTGTTTTGCGGCGGGCTTTTGCCGACGAGACTACATAATAATGCGGTCGAGCACGTCGGAGCTTAAACCCACACTTTGATAATGCGTCTTCACCTTTTCGATGCGCGTGAATACATCTTCATAGCCGGTCTGGTTGCCGTTCTCGTCGACCATGATAAGGGGGCCGAAATTGTGAAACAGGGTCAACATATGGCCTTCGGTCGGCGTCACGATGAGTGTGTGTGTCTCGCCGGCAGGTTCGTAAATGAAGGTGCCTTTCCTTGCCTCCCACTCATGTTCCAAGTAGCCCCAGCTGCCGTCCAGCGTATAGCCCGTTACGGGAGCCGGATGGCGATGGCGGCCGATGACACCCTCGCGGGTCGCGCGCGTGAGATTTACCCAAGAACCTTGGGTAACGTTGTACATCAAAGGACGAAACCAGACCCCTTCGCCCCTCGGCACCCACATACGATCATCATCCTCCTCGGTGTGAATGACGAGTTCATTTTTGGCTTCCGGTGGAAGCGGGATGTTAAGGGCTTTCATATCGAGTGCGGTAGCAGCCATAGGATGTTCCTCCATGATTTTATTTTAGTTAATATAAGCGCGTTGATAGACCTAAGGCCATAGGTTGGGGGGACTTCCGCACTAACTCTGATTGATGGTACAGTAATTGTAAAAGCTCAGTTGTTATAAATCTGGAGTTGAAATATGGCACGTCTGTTTACTGGGGTTGTAATTTATTCCTTTTTTGTTTTTTTGATTATGACTCCACTGAAGGCCAAACCTTCTGACAAATCTAAAACGAAACAGAATAAGTACGGTATTGCCTTAATTATAGGAAATAAGAATTACAAGGATGGTGTACCTCCGGTCGATTATGCACATAATGATGCTGCAGCTTTTAAACGTTATGTCATTGATATTTTGAAGTTTAGAGAGAGAAATATCATATATTTGCGAGATGCTACCAAGGCCAATTTAGACTCCGCTTTAGGGACCCACAATAATGTTGAAGGGGAGGTTCAGTCTTTTGTCAGAGAAGGTAAATCTGATGTAATTATTTATTATTCCGGGCACGGGGTGCCAGGCGTGAAATCAAAAAGAGGACTACTACTTCCTACAGATGCAACAAGCAATAACGCTGAATTGGTTGGCTATCCTATTGATCAATTATATAAAAATCTTTCTAAGATTGGGGCCAAGTCAGTTACTGTTTTTCTTGAAGCATGTTTCTCGGGTGGCAGTGAAGGTGGGATGCTTATAAAAAATGCATCACCAGTATTTACTCGCATAGAAGCTCCTAAATCAAACCTTGGAATAACCATTCTTTCTGCTACCTCTAAAGCCCAACTTGCAAGCTGGGACAACAATGCAAAACATGGCATGTTTACTAACTATCTTTTACAAGGCCTCTATGGTGCAGCCGACCAAGGCGAAGAAGGAAATAAAGATGGTAAAGTTTCCTTGTTAGAGATCAAGGAATGGCTAAATGAGGAAATGACCTACAACGTAAAAAGGCAACACAAACGCAGGCAAATCGCGACTGTAATTGGAGAAGAAAATTTAATACTCGCATCGGTTTCACCTGGAAGGCAATTCAAGCCAATACAAGCGCTCGAAAAAAAGAAAACAGTAGCAAGGGCTCAGAGAGGCGCGTATCAAACCCCTACAATATCTCCTTCACCTAGAGCATCATTAAACATTCATGAGTCATACAAGTCGTACGGAATTCTTCCCATTAAACTTAAAGGGAAGCGTTGTGTCCCTTGTGAGAATATACTTATTGCGTCTCTTGAAGGATTACCCGATGCGAAAATTTTGCGGGGCGCAAATGCACGAAAAGCTGATGTCGTTGTGAGTTCCTTTTTGAGTAGGCTAAATGTAACACAAGAAGCCAATGATGCGTACGCTAGTGCCAAAGTTATGTCAGGTATGTTTGGTGCTGTTCTTGGTAAAAATATTGTGGATCATATTGACCGGTCAACGCCGCCATCTTTTAATATTTTTGACGTTGAACTCATGCTTACGGCCAAAGATAAAAATTTAGGTGTATCAGAGACTGCACGCGGTATTTATTTTGATAGGAAGGACGCAAGACAGCCTAAACAAAGCAATACAGTAAAGGGCATTAACAGTGTGTTTAGGCAAGCTGCAGAAAGATTGGCTGTGCGTTTGATGGGGGGAACTCCCCCGCCTATTAAAAGTGCTGATCAAATCCGTAAACAATGGGAGGATAAAGACCAAAACGATCAAAATGGTAATTGGTCAGAGGATAATGATGGCTAATGTGGAGCGTTAAAAACCATTTCAAATAGCCCATATACTTCAGGTTCTTTTTTTATTGAAGAAAATGGTCTTCTTGCTAAGAATATTTTGGTCAATTCCGGTACCTATTAAAACGTCATTGAAACGCAAAAACTCATTATCGAGATTATTAAACCGACGATTATGTTTGGTTTAATGACTGCGGTCAGCGCCGTGATGAAGCAGAAAATTGTTCAATCGAAAACCGTCAGGAAGCTCAACGGTAATCCGCAAAGTATTGAATTATAATGGCGTTGATACGCAAGTTTTAAAAGGTTGTTCAAGTTGACGAACCATAATTCACTGATCAGCGCAGGCTAAATGACTGGATTATGGAAGAGTTTTTGAAGTTCCAGGCCTTCTGCCACACGTCTGCTGGTAAAAACATCAAGCTATTACTGCAAATAAAACATAGGCCCGCGTTATGGCTTTAAAGCTATATACGGAAAGATTTTTTGCAGTAGCCTAGGTCAATTATACAGGAACTTTTAAACAACCGGACGCCTCTTTGATGCACTACATGAAAGTTGCCGATGCAAACGTGCTAATTGCTCCTTCCGGTGTGATCGACCATAATTCTGCACCTTCACCGGTTGGCTTGCCGGCAATCTTAAAGGGGGCAGTGTCGAATAACGGTGAGCGGGCTTGAAAGCGGAACGTCTTAAGTAATTTCCCTGAGTTCTCGTCCAGTGCCAACTCGGCGAGCAGGCTTGCGGCCAAAGGCCCGTGCACGACGAGACCGGGATAGCCTTCTTCTTCCATTACATATTTACGGTCGTAATGTATGCGGTGTGTGTTCCACGTACTGGAAGAATAGCGATACAGCATCACTGGGTCTGGGGTGATTTCGCGAATGTAGGCGTGATCGTCCGGGGCGGGTTTACCTTGACCACTGCCGCCTTTGGCATCATTTGCGTCCTTCGGTGGATCTCCACGATAGACGATGTTTTGTACTTCGCTCACGGCTAAATCACCGTCTTCGCCATAGAAATCCTGACGTACTTTGCAGAAGATCAATGTACCGGTACTGCCTTCCTTCATGGTGACGTCTTCAATAGTAGCAATTTTCTTATGTGTTTCGCCGATAATCAGCGGTTTGTTGTAGGTGATACTGGCACCGGCGAACATGCGGCGTGGTAGTGGTACGGGGGGCATGAAGTCACCCCGGGCAGGATGGCCGTCAGGGCCAATCTTTGACTGGTTCACACGTGGCTTGAAAAAGAAATAGTGACACATAGGGCCCATAGGATCGCCTTCCTGCGGGCGGTCGTCCTTATCCAGCAGACCGTAATATTGATGAATTGGTTGCACACAGGAACGTTCTTCGCTTGTGTCGTCTTTTCCAACCCATGTTTTCAAATGATCTATATCGACTTCAGTCATGGAGATCCTCTTGTTTCGTGCTCTGTACGCTCGATGGCAAATTAAACATTCCATAGTGCAAGGCGGTCGACTTTGCAATTGTCTGCGTGAGTGCAGCTTGCATTGTAAGCGTGCTCGACTATCATGCGCGCAAATTTATTTCCTTGGAGATTTTTATGAAAATTACCGATGTGCGCGCGTATGCGCTTGAAGTTCCTATGACTGAAAAGATTAGCGCGCCCATTGGCTTCCCGCGCGCGGCAGATGTCGAAGAGGTAGTATTTGCTGCGTATCGTTCGACCATAGTATTTGTCGATACAGATGAAGGCATTTCCGGGGTAGGAGAGTGCATGACACGCCTTTCCGGCACCGCTCTTCGTGATATCTGCCTGACCCTTAAGCCTTTGTTAATCGGCCGCGATCCACGTGATGTGGAACTGATTTGGGATATTATGTGGTGCACCATGTTGAACCGTGGCCACGTCATGGGTTTTTATCAGGAAGCAATGGCAGGTATAGACTGTGCGCTATGGGATATCTGGGGCAAGCATGCAGAAGTCCCGGTTTGGCGCCTGTTGGGTGGGGCTACTAATCCTAAACTTTGGTGCTATGCGTCGTCACTTAGGCTTCGCTCCATGGACATTTTACGTGAAGAAATTGATCAGCATAAAGCCAATGGGTTCAATGCAATGAAAATAAAAATCGGCAAAGACCCGATGGATTGGCGAAGTGAAATGAAAACCGTCGAGGCGATCCGCAAACATGCGGGCGACGATATTATGTTGATGGCAGATGTGAATTGCAATTACGGCCATGACCTAAAGACAGCTTTAGAGGTCGGGCGGGCGCTTCAGGATCAAGGCCTATATTGGTATGAAGAGCCACTCTATCCTGATGATATCGACGGCTATGCCTATTTGCGCGATCATTTGGATATTCGTATTGCGGCTGGCGAGGCTGACTTCAACAAGAACAGTTTTGCGCGTTTTCTAAGGCGCGACGCATTGGACATCATACAGCCTGATGCTGCTCGGACAGCAGGCATCACCGAGACCCGTAAGATTGCTGATATGGCCAACGCCTTCCGAGTTCAGTACGCGCCGCATACGGGGTCGTCGTCTAACATTATTATGACAATCTCTATGCATTTGGCGATGTATGCGACTAATTTCCTGATCTACGAGTATATGCAAAGCAACTGGAATAAGGGACAGGAGAATCCTTTGCGTGATGAGCTCTGCAGACTACCCATCAAAGAATTCAAGGATAGCTACCTTACGATTGAAGACGTTACGGGTCTTGGTATCGATATCAATATGGAAGTGGTCGAGAAGTACGCGCTACCATAAGACGAAGGGAAGGATTTCCTCTGGACCCAGGTGGAAATTACTACGAGTAAGTGGAGTTTTTGTTAGCCCACCGTTTAATAGTCAATAGCATCAAAAAGTTTAGTTGCCAATTTGGCTAATTTTGAAATCAGGAACTTATATAATGTCGGAATATGATGAGCCACTAAAGGAACTGCAAAAACGGCGTAAGTTTGCGCTTGCCATGGGCAAACCAGAGGCATTGGAGCGGATGAAGAATGAGGGTCTGCTTAATGCCCGAGAACGGCTCGATTACATGCTGGATAAAGGTACTTTTGTTGAGGTGGGCCAGCTGGCACTTGGTGCCCGCGAAGAACATCGTCATCGTACGCCGGCGGACGGGAAGGTAGCTGGATTTGGAAAGGTTGATGGGCGGATGGTTGGCATTGTGTCCAATGATTTTGCAACCATGGGAGCTTCGAGTGCACTCAACAATCTTAAAAAAATGAAATATGTGAAAGACCAAGGAACCAAACGTGGCTTTCCACTGATGTTTGTAGGTTCGTCCTCCGGTTCGCGAATGCCGGACCGTATGGGGGCTCCGGGACGTTTGATCATTGCACAGGACCCAGCTGAATACCGCCGCTTACGGAAAAGCCCTTGGGGCGTCGCTCAGCTAGGCAGTTGTTATGGGTCGTCCACTTGGTACGCTTGCATGGCAGATTATGTGGTGATGCGAAAAGGGGCGACGATGGCAGTGGCATCAAGCCGCGTGACATCGCTTGCAATCAATCAGCCGGTGACAGATGAAGATCTCGGTGGTTGGCGAATGCATACGCGTATCAGTGGTCTGGTTGATCAGGCCTTTAACACCGACGAAGAATGTTTGGATGCACTCAAGCGGTACTTATCTTACATGCCTAGTAATTGTGCCGAAGCGCCGCCGGTTGTGGGTGTGCCGAAAGGCTCGGACGACCCCATTGAAAGTATTATGGAGATAGTCCCGGGAGACCGCAAAAAGGTTTACAACATGCGTCATGTGATCGATGTATTGGCGGATAAAGGTTCGGTCTTCGAGATGAAGCCGGCATGGGGCAAGTCGGTTATTACCGCACTTGGTCGATTAAACGGCCAGACCGTAGGTTTCTTAGGTAATAACCCGATGCATAAGGGAGGCGCTGCGGACCCCGATGGTTGTGCCAAGGCAACAGGATTTCTCGTGCATTGCGATTCCTTTAATATTCCGATCGTGATGCTGGTCGATGTGCCAGGGTTTTTGATTGGTGTTGAAGGCGAGCGTAAAGCGGCGCCTGGGAAGATCATTAATTGGATGAACGCCCTTTCTCTTACGACCGTTCCCAAACTGACGGTGGTTTTAAGAAAGAGCTATGGCCAAGCTTATATTAATATGGGTGGTAATAAAAACTCGGACGTTTTCGCTATGTGGCCGACAGCTGATGTTGGTTTCATGGATCCAGAGACGGGCGTGAATGTTGTATTTGGTATTACGCGACAGGATGATCCAGAGGAGTTTGAGCGTTGTGTGGCTAAGCTATCGGAGGATGCCGCGCCTTGGGAGGTGGCCGCAATGTTCGAAGCACAAGATGTTATTGATCCCCGCGAAACCCGGAAGTTTCTAATCAATATGTTGGAAGTGCAGCAACTACGTATGACTAATGGAGTTGGCGAACATCTTATGGCTACTTGGCCTACGAGTATCGTTTGATGAGCGGAAGCGTAGCATCTCTTATAGAGAATGCACGTCGGGAGGGCCGTCCGGCGCTAGACGAAAAAGATGGCAAGTCTTGTCTTTCCGCGTTTGGCATAACGGTGCCTAAATCTGTTGTTGTGGAATGTGCAGCGGACGGCTGGAAGGCTTGTGAAAATTTGACACCACCTTTTGCCGTTAAAGGAATGTCACGTGATGTTCTTCACAAATCAGATAAAGGGGCGGTTAGGCTAAATTTAACTAACAACGACGAAGTTGTTACAGCCATTGCCGAGATTGAAACAGCCCTCAGAGCCCATACGAAGAACATTGATGGTTATTTGATCGAAGAGATGGCTGCGCCGGGCCATGAACTTGTTATCGGCGGTGTGCGGGATCCTCAGTTTGGCCCATTAGTTATGATTGGTTTGGGTGGTATTTTTATAGAAGTTTTTGAGGATGTAGCCTTTGGGATCTGCCCTATCACTGAAAGTGATGCGAACCAAATGCTAGACGAATTGAAGTCGGCCTCTGTGCTGGCAGGCGCGCGCGGTGGATTGATTGCGGATCGTGATTTGATCATTAATGCTTTGTTAGCAGTTGGGGGTGCTAGTGGGTTGCTAATGAGCTATGGCGCCGACATTGCGGAGTTGGATATTAATCCACTTATAGTTACTGAGAAGGGGGCGGTTGCTGTTGATGCACGCGTGGTTCTATCAGATAAAGCATCTCACAATATAGAGGTTGTGACCTTTCAATCGCCGGAAGACGTGGTTGCTGCCTTTAAGCCACTCTATGAGCCCAAAACTATAGGAGTGGTGGGTGCATCTTCTACTAATATGAACCGCTTAAATAATTATATTCGCTGGGTTCGGGATTTTGGATTCGAAGGCGAAATTTATCCGATACATCCTACGGCAACTGAAATTGATGGGTTACCAGCCTATCCGAGTCTAGCAGAGACGCCCAAGCCTGTGGACTACGCCATGGTTGGTGTGCCTTCAGAGAAGGTACCCGCGACTATTGAAAACGCCAATGGACGATGCCGGTTTGCGCATATTATTGCCGCAGGCTTTGGTGAAAAGGGGACACCGGAAGGTGATCAATTACAAGATTCATTGCTTAAAGCTGCGAAGAAGGCTGGTGTTCGTCTTTTGGGTCCTAATTGTAATGGCGGTTTTTCTCCGCGTAGTCCGTATACTTACGTCAACGGAATGTTGCCGGAGATGGGAACGATTGGGTGTGTTTCCCAAAGTGGTGGTCTTGGAATTGATGTCTTGCGACGAGGAGAAACGAAGGGTCTTCGATTTAGCGGCTTGATGACAATTGGAAATGCAGCCGATTTAGGGCCGACGGATTTACTAGAGTTTTATCTCGCTGACCCGAAAACTAAAATTATAGGTATGTACGTCGAGGGAGTTAAAGAAGGCCGCAAATTCTTTGAACTTTTGAGAAGAAGTAATGGCGAGAAACCGGTTGTATTGTTGAAGGGTGGGCGAACAGCGCTTGGTCTTCAGGCGGCGGAGTCGCATACTGGTTCTCTCGCTGGCGATGATCGGGTCTGGCGGGCATTAGCGCGCCAAACAGGTGCGGTGATTGTTAGTACATTAGAGGAATATCTCGATGTATTACTGGCTTTCCAGATGATTCCTGTTCGCTCGGAAAACCCAACAAATAGCGCTGCGATATTTGGCAATGGCGGTGGCACGAGTGTTCTGGCTGTGGATAGCTTTGCGAACCGAGGCATTCGCATTGATCGGTTTCTCCCGTTGACACAAAGAAAGCTGGCAGGCTTAGGGCTGCCACCTGGCTGCGCTCTGAATAACCCAATCGATACACCGGGCGGGAGTATCCGTGTTGATAATGGGGCCATGGGTGAGCGCATTATGGAAATTGTTTATGCCAATGAAAATGTGCAGGCTTTTGTCATGCATCTCAATATCCCGGTGCTCATGCGTCAGGTAATGCCGGGGCAGGATTTGCTGGTTAATTTGATGGATGGCGCGGACCGGGGGGAAAAAAAATACCCTGGTAGGACGCATTTTCTATTAGTACTGCGGTCTGATGGGCGCGCGGAGATGGACGATAAGAAACGTGAAGCGCGGGAATGGGCCCTTCAGCGGGGCTATCCGGTTTTTGACGAGCTGACGAACGCGGTAAATGCGTTATCTGCTATAAGTACCTATGAAGCCTTTCTGGCAGAGCGTGAATAAATAGCCAACGTACGCTAGATATGATTAGTATCGGTGCGAAATTGCTTAAAATTTGTCATTAAACTTTCAGAGCCGGGATAGTGGCTGACGTACTCGAAAATTTTGGTAACACCCCTTCCTTGGGGGAGTATTACAGTAATGCCGAAAGCGAACCGGCGCTGGATATGGATGCTTTGCATACATTACCACTGAGTATTTTGCCATTTCAGACTTCGGGCTTGAAACGAGCTCGAATGATTAAGAACATTCAACTTGAAGGTGTAGTCGAAATATTCAATGACATAAAATCAGGTAGTGGGCAAGTAAATATTAATCAATTAAGCACAGTATTTGACTGGTCAGAAGATATAGATGGTAAAGATCAAAATATTATTAGGAAGCTAAGCAATATTAATAGCTATGATGTTTATACACTAAGAATAAGCCTTAGGCAATTAGGTATTGAAGTTAATGAAACTGAAAAATTAAAATTATCTGAAAGTAAAAATAAAGAACTGAGTAAATATATGGTAGAATTTACTCGTCCCTTAATGCTCCAAATATATGGAGATTCTGATTCTAATATTGAAAGTTTGGACCAAATTATTGGTATGTTCAAGTCGCCGGATCAGGCTAAAGCGTTGGAGAATTTGAGGAGGTTGGCCAGTAGTCTCAAAATAAAGATAGCAGAAATTCCAAATTTTATTGAGGATTACGGCGATATTTTCATGTCTTTAGCATATTTTAAAGAATGTGCAGATAAAATATTACCTAATGTAAATAGTTTTATTAGAGAAATACAAATATTTAAAGAAAATAGGCACCTTTCTTCACAATTAGATCTTATGAAGACGTGTGAATATCTAGATAATACGTTAACTTATATTACAACTAGTTTGACTGAGCGCTTCGAAAGTTTCGAAAAACATTCTCAAGATATGTGGAACGATATTAATCCGGATACTTTTCGCAAGGTAAAAGGCATGATTGCGAGTCATCATGCGACGCTTGGAGGAGTTTTATGTGGATTAGCGGTCAAAATGGGGCGGTGGCAGGAAAAGTTTAGCGACGGGCGTGGTGGCCCGGTTCAGCGTTCAGAGTTCGTTATGTCGGAAATGCGTGCGGGAATCGGATTGATAGAGCAAATCGAAAAATCTGCTCCAGATTTTTCAAAAATTTAAGCCGGATCTTAAGAATTTTTTAGGAGAAAATGGGATGAATTTTCTTGCTGTGTACCCCACATGTGTAACGTAAAAGTTAGACTTACTGCTCAATCTGCGGTTTTGCATGCGATGAATGAGAACCTATGAATTCTAGATTCTGGCTACTAAGAAATATTGGCGGCACTTTTGGTATTTTGTTGTCGGTGATGGCTTGTCAAACCACGCCGGATTCCTCAAAAAACGGAGGTAACGCGGTAGTGCCCGGTACCGCCGTATCGATGCCCGCTCCTGTCCAGTCTCCTGTGGTAACTGGAGAAATAGAGTCCGCCAGTGAACCAATTTCGTTAACTCCTGTTAGCACGGAACAAGAACAACTTGCGGCCTATGCGCCCGCGCGTGCGGTGCCGTATTGGGTTGAAGAAGGCGGAATAGACGCAACTGATACGCCGAGTGTCGATGGTCTCGGTGTCGAACCAGCAATCCAACAACTTTCTAATCCGTGCGATGAGAACAATGGTGGAGCGGAACTAAGCCTAGCAGCAGGTAAACTGGAAATTGATCAAAGTTCTAATGAGCAAAGGCTGTCCGCTCCATGGGTCGGTAGCCTTTTATGGCAGGTCCCAAGTGCGTTGCATTCCCCAGCGCTAAGGGCGCTCACAGGTCGTGTCTTAGGTGAGCATTTTGGTGCTTCGTTGATGCGGTATACGATGACCGACGACCCGACACGCGAATCCGATGTGACAACCGACGACCCGTTGCGGGAAGTTGATGCGATGATCGACGAATTGTTACGCGAAAAAAATGCGATGGTCGACGATGAGTTACGCCAAGTAGATGCTACGGTCGGCGATGAGTTAAGGGAAGTTGACGCGACGATCGACGAATTGTTACGCGAAACTGAGGCGACGACCGACGACCCGTTACGCGAAACCGATGCTGCGAGTGATGACCAATTACGCGAAGAAAACACGATGGCTGAGGACGTGTTAATTTTGGCTGAAAAGGCGGCATCGACAGGGCGTATGCCTTTAATTGAACTCCGCCGTATTTATCAGCAATTTCCATTTACGCCGGAAGAATTAAGTGCTCCTTTAAGCGAAGCAAAAGAAGATAATTCGCCACGCCGGCGTGCGCTTCTATTTCGTGCTGCTTCCGAGCAACAGGTTCCAACAGCGATTGCAGAAGTTCTAAAAATTGCATTGGAATTGGCGCGCCTGGAGGGGCTTTTCGAACTAACGACTGGGCTTTATGGGCCCTATATTCAGGAGTTCAACGCATCATTCGCGCTGCGATGGATTGGCTATGAAGCTGGGCCAGCCCAGTTTTATCTTGGGGAGTTCTGTAAAGGCAAAAAATGGCGACGTTATTTAGAAAATATCGCCCCAAATGATCCAAATGCTCGCAAAGCACTGAAGCGATACTGGATTTTGGAGGCGCTTTCAGGAGTTGTCCATAGTTCAAAAATTGAAACGGAGGATATACATGCTTGGTTGCGTACTGTCAGGGCCGAAGATCCAGAGAATGCCAACCGCAAGATACAGTTTACTTATTGGATGTTGGATGCGCTAGGCGTTAGCCTTACCGTTGGAAACTGGGATACAGTCGTGACTTCTGGACGAAACCTAGGGGTGAGTGATCGACTATCCGAAATAGCTCAGGCTGCTGCCCAGTCCCAAAAATATGAGGTTGTTGCACTTGCGGCAATTTTGATAGGCAATCGCCCTTTGCGGGAGGTGCCACCTCACCATATGGCTAAAATTCTAAGAGCGTTGGTCCAAGTTGGATTGGCTGAAGATGCTAGGCGACTAGCGATCGAAGTCGCTATAACGGCGCAGCTTTGAAGTATTTCTGCCAAAGGTTCCCGTTAAGAGAGTCAGGTGGACCGTGATGAAGCGAGTTGCACGTTCATAATATATGTGTTGAGTTTTCTGGGCTATCATTGCATATGCTCCAAGGCTTAGTGGATTAAAAGTGAGGTCTTTTTTAGAAAACTTACTCAGCAGACTAAGCATAATAGCTTAAAGAGTTCTTTTGCCGTCTAATTCCTTTATGGCTTTGATAGTCATTGCCGGTGCACCCGTTGTGCGGCTATATCCTCGCGATACTAGATTGACGATAATTAAAGAAATTTCAGGAGAGTATCATGGAAATGGGACTGAACGGGCGGACGGTAATTATCACTGGTGCGAGCCGCAATATTGGCCGGCGTGGCGCGGAATTGTTCGCAGAAGAGGGATGTAATCTAGCAATATGCACTAGCACTAAAATGGATCAATTAGCAGAAACTGCCGCTGAATGCGAGAAGCGTGGCGCCAGTGTTATGACTATGCAGGTGGATGTTTCTAATGAAGGTCAGGTGAATGAATTTATCACCAAAACCGCTGAGAAGTTCGGTCGTATCGATGTGCTAGTTAACAATGCGGTTTTTCGTTCTGAGGGCGACTTATTAACGATGGATGTGGAAAATTGGAAGCGGAACATTGAGGTCAATATAGACGGACCGTTTTACATGTGTCGGGCGGCGGTACCATATATGATTGAACGTAAATGGGGACGGATCATTAATTTTTCAGGTCATTCTCCGTTCATAGGACATTTCCCCGGCAAGAGTATGGCCAAGATCGCCATTGTTGGTTTTACTCGCGGTATCGCAAATGAACTTGGCAAATATAATATTACAGCAAACTCCATCGCGCCCGGTCACATTGAGGTGGAGCGCGATGATTTTCAGGTCGCCGGTAAATCTGTACTTCCCGGTCAGCCCATTCAAACCTCTGGCACGCCGGACACAATTGGCAATATCATGTTATTACTCGCTGCAGATAGTTCTTTTTATATCACCGGCCAGTGCTATCCAGCTAATGGCGGTTCGCATTATCAGTAGAATTGTCTATTTTTTGCTTAGACCTTTTATGTAGTCAGCGGCGACTATGGAACAGTCCTCAAGGGTTGTGCCTCGTTGCCTGTTTTCCACGGTTTCCTTACCAAGCGGTGAATCAGCAATAAGCTGGAACATTTCCGCACCGCCAGTGCAGGTTGCGCCAGGGAGGCCGACTGTCTCAAACGTCTTGCCTATTTCCTCTACCTCAGCTACCCAACGGTACGCTTTAGGTGGGGTAGATATAACCCGCGCGGCAGCCCAATTAAAGCCGTCCGTTTGGTAGCTACTCAATTCATGTACAACCTCGTCGTAGACCCCTAGCGCTTTTGCGGCCACGACGGTTTCTGCCATCATTGCGATCATTGTCTTGGTAACTGATGCAAAGCACATTTTGATCGCTGAAGCCCGTCCGATTTCTTCGCCACATTTAATTATATTGAGTCCGTAATTCTGCAGTTGCGTTAAATAGCCCGCGTCGGGGCCTGAAATATAATAGCGGGTTCCATTTTTATCCTGCTTTGGTGGATTACCAAAAATACCTACATCCACAAACCGTCCACCAGCGCCTTCGACTATAGTTTGGGCTTCTTGTGCGGTGGCTGGAGCAATCGCGTTACAGTCTGCAAAGATAATTTTCTTCCCGGACGCTTTGATGTACGGCGCCATTTTCTGTGCCAAAGCAATCGCCTGACCGGGAGGCAGGATAGATAAAAATATATCAGCCTGATCAATCAAGGTGGCATCAGTGTAAACATCTTCCATGCCCGCATGCTTGGCGAGAGCAAGCGAGCGATCGCTGCGACCAGTTAAATTAGTGATGACCCGCAGCCCGTTCCGGGTCAGTTGCCCGGCTGTACCCGCGCCCATATCGCCTTGCGCGACAATGCCGACCGTTTTAATTGTCATGATTAATTTCCTTCGAGATATTTGTTTTGCAGACTATGAAGCGCTGGCTCTTATCCTGGCAAGTTGGTTATTACTAGACGGCTTGGCGTGTTGATGATTTTATCTTTCTTTAATGCTGGCGGATTTGGAGTCGCTTAATAATGTTTCGATTAAATTCCGAAGAAAGGGAATAACGAATGTATGAGAAATTAGAACTGCTAATCGATGGTGAGTGGCGACAAGGCAGCGAAGGAAAAACCGAACCGGTCATCAACCCGGCAACCGAAGAAGTTTTAGCCGAGTGCCCGCACGCCTCTACTGCGGATATGGATCAAGCCTTGGACGCCGCCGAAAGGGCATTTCCGGAATGGCGCGCTAAATCTGCTTGGGAGCGCTCAGCCGTTCTCCGAGAAGCTTCGAGACTGATGATGGAGCGTCGCCAGCATATTGGTGAGACTATGACGCTTGAACAGGGAAAGCCAATTGGAGACTCATTAGGGGAAGTGGACCGTTGCATTGAGGCAACTGAATGGATGGCTGAAGAGTGGAAACGCGCTTATGGCCGATTAATACCAACACGTATGCCCGGCCAGCGTAGTATGGTATTGCCAGAACCCATCGGCGTTTCATTGGCCCTTACACCATGGAACTTTCCTGCATTGATGCCGGTGCGGAAGGCAGCCGCTGGGCTAGCTGCTGGCTGTCCGATGATTGTGAAGGCGTCGGAAGAAACTCCAGGGACCGCAGTAGCAATCCTTCGTTGTTTTACCGATGCAGGTGTGCCGAACGGTGTTCTCAATCTTGTTTTCGGTATACCAGATGAAGTATCCCGTCATATGATTGGCTCGGGAAAAATTCGGAAGCTTAGCTTTACCGGCTCAATTCCTGTTGGCAAGCATCTTGCTCAGTTGGCGGCTGAACATATGATCAAATGTACGCTCGAACTCGGTGGTCATTCGCCGGTTTTAGTGTTTGATGACGCTAATCTCGATACAGTCATCAGCCAAATGGTTCCTTTTAAGTACCGTAATACGGGTCAGGTTTGTATTTCTCCAACGCGGTTCTATGTTCATGATTCGATCCATGATGAATTTGTGTCTCGTTTCACCGATGCAGCAAAGGCACTGAAGGTAGGAGACGGAATGGACCCGGAAACTCAGATGGGACCGATGGCCAATGATCGGCGCATCGTAGCAATGGAAGAGTTCGTTCAAGATGCCCGTGATCATGGCGTGGAAATCACAACCGGAGGCAGCCGCACTGGCAATCAAGGTTACTTCTTTGAGCCTACTGTGATGGAGAATGTGCCGGAAGAGGCAGCCATTATGTCGAAAGAACCTTTTGGGCCGTTGGCACCTATTTCGAAATTTACTGAATTCGAAGATGTGGTGACGCGTGCCAATGGCCTACCTTTTGGGCTTGCTTCTTATTGTTATACGTCGAATCAAAAGCGGGCAGACGAACTTGCCAATTCATTAGAAACCGGAATGGTGGGCGTCAATAACTTCATGGTCTCTATGGCAGAAACACCTTTTGGTGGAGTCAAAGAGAGTGGCTATGGCCAAGAAGGCGGTATTGAAGGGTTGGAAGCCTATTTAAACCATAAATACATTTCGCAAACAGGAATGTAGGTCTTAACGGTGGAATTCGCGCTTACAGCCGAGCAGGAAGCGATTACGGAAAACGTTGCAAAGCTCTGCGAAGACTTTGATGATGACTATTGGCTATCCCATGACGATACTGGAAAATTTCCCCACGACTTCCATCAGGCGATGGCAAAGGCGGGCTGGCTTGGTATTGCCATGCCTGAACAGTATGGGGGTGCTAACCTAGGGGCAACGGAGGCTGCTTTACTAATGCATCAGGTGGCCTTTGCAGGAGGTATGAGCGCGGCATCATCTATCCATATTAATATTTTCGGCCCCCATCCAGTGGTAGTATTTGGTAATGCTGAGCAGCAAGCGCGTTGGTTGCCCGATCTTATCCAGGGTAAAGTGATTTCATGCTTTGGGGTGACGGAACCAGATGCCGGTCTTGATACAACAAAAATAACGACACGGGCCGAAGCGGATGGAAATGGATACATTGTACATGGTCGAAAGATTTGGACTACGACAGCGCAAGAAGCATCAAAAATAATGTTGCTTGCACGAACTACACCTATTGAGGAGTGCAAAAAACCAACCGATGGTATGAGCCTCTTTTATACCGATTTAAATCATGATTTCTGTGAGGTGCGCGAAATTCCAAAAATGGGACGAAAGGCAGTGGATTCAAATACTGTTTTCATCGATGGATTGAAGGTGCCTGTTGAGGATCGCATAGGCGAGGAGGGAGACGGTTTCCGATGCTTACTCCATAGTCTTAATCCGGAACGTATACTGATCGCGTCCGAAGCTATCGGTATTGGCCGGTCGGCCCTTGATCGGGCAGCCAGATATGCGAATGAACGCATTGTCTTCGGGCGCCCTATTGGTCAGAATCAATCTATTCAACACCCCTTGGCAGAAAGCTGGTGTGAATTAGAGGCAGCGTGGCTCTCTGTAATGCAGGCAGCTTGGCGCTATGATACAAAATTAGAATGTGGCGCCCAAGCGAACGCTGCAAAATTCTTGTCTGGCGAGGCTGGATTTCGTGCATGCGAACGTGCCGTTATGGCCCATGGTGGCATGGGCTACGCGAAAGAATTTCATGTTGAGCGGCTGCTACGCGAGGTGTTGATTTGCCGAATTGCACCCATAAGTCCTCAGCTTATTTTGAGCCATATTGCCGAAAAAATCTTAGACCTACCGAAGAGTTACTAGACCTACAAGGCGCGGTATCTTTCTTCGAGAGCTTTTTTCCATTTACCCTCGTGCTTCTTGCCAAATACCAATTCTGCCGTTGTCGGCGAGGTGTACCAAACATTACGCTCTATTTCAGTTTCGAGCTGGCCGGGTGCCCAGCCTGAATAACCAATCACATGGAGAAATTTCTTTGGGCCTTCGCCAGACTTGATGGCGCGGATAATTCCGATGTCAGCAGTCATCCAGACACCGTCGGAGACTTTGACAGTTCCTTTGTTCTTATAATCTGTGCTGTGGACGATGAAGGACTTTTCAGGTTCTACTGGACCGCCAGCAAACACGAATGTTTTGTTTATTGGCAGTTTGTATTTTTCTTCTTGCTTTGATTTTAATTCGAATTCGGCATAACCGAGTGGTTGGTTGATGATAAGGCCGAACGCACCATCCTTGTTATGTTCTAGCATCAAGATGACGGTGTTACGGAACCGCGGGTCCGGCATTTTCGGTGCAGCTACAAGGAGCCGGCCCTTTACCTGACCGGACAGGAAACTTTGATCGGATGATTTGGCAGGAGTTAGCAATAGGGTGCATACAATCAGTATTGATACGAATTTCCAATGTGTGATCGTAAAACGCATTTTGAATTCCTTTAGAGGACCTGTCAGTTTGACACAAGAAAATACAGTTTACGCTCCAGCTTGACATTGCCGTCTGCTAGACTCATTCCTCATTAGTCCTCTTATTGTCAGATTAAGAAAATTAAAAGTCATGATAAACGCTATCGAGAAACTCATTCGGCCACGTTCTATCGCAATTATAGGTGCCTCTGCAGATTTTCATAAACTAAATGGCCGTATAATGAAGTTTCTCATCGATCATGGTTATAAAGGTGGCATTTATCCAGTTAACCCCAAGTACGACATGATCGGTACACTTACTTGCTACCCTGCTGTGGACGATTTGCCCGAAGCCGCTGATCTGGCAGTGATCACGGTCCCCGCTAAGTTAGTAAATGATGCCGTGGCAGCGTGCGGGCGCAAGGGTATCGAGGCAGCTGTTTTGTTTAGTTCTGGCTTCAAAGAAGTTGGTAGTGAGGGTATTCGTTTAGAAGAAGAACTTGTTTCAACAGCTGCACAGTTCGGTGTTCGCTTGTGCGGGCCTAACACTATTGGTCTCATCAATTGTTTCGACAATGCATTTGCAAGTCTCACGCAGTATGGCTATGGCGAAAACGTAACGGGGCCTGTTGCCTTCATCAGCCAATCCGGCGCCTTTGGGACTGCAATTGCCGCCCTAGCACGTGATCGAGGTATTGGGCTGGGCTATTTCATTAGTACTGGCAACGAATGTGATTTATCGGTGCCGGAAATTACCCATGAGACCTTAGAAGATGATCGTATTCGAGTGGCTACTGCCTATGTAGAAGGTATTAAAAATGGCGACGATTGGATCGTTCTTGCAGAGCGGTCTTTGGCGTTGGGTAAGCCTATCGTGGTCACGAAAGTTGGGCGTACTGACGCAGGAAAGCGGGCCGCCGCTTCGCATACTGGTTCGCTCGCTGGTGCTGATGAGGTCTTTGATGGCATTGCTCAGCAATTTGGTCTCATTCGGGCCCGTAATGAAGAACACATGATGGATTTAGCTGATGCATTCATGCTGTGCGATTTGCCGAAAGGACCGGGTGTTGCAATCATAACCCAATCGGGGGGGGCGGGCGTGATGATGACCGATCGTGCTGTTGAGTTGGGGCTCGAAATTCCGCAACCCATAGAGGCGGTATGCGCATCTATTAGTAAGGTCATCCCCGCATTCGGTAGTGCGAATAATCCTATTGATGTGACTGCACAATTTTTGATGAATCCGGCCGTTTTACGTGACAGCGTCGTACGTATTCTTGATGACCCGAATATCCATATTGCCGTTGTCTGGCTGCAATTGATGCATGACCATGTGGATATGTTGGTAGATATTTTCAAACAAACCAAAGATCTTACGAAGAAGCCTTTTATGGTCGCTTGGGTAGGAGCCTCTGATGAGGCACTCGAGAAAATGCGTGGAATTGGTGTCTGTTGTCTGCGAGGTGGGGAGCCAGCCATCGACGCCGTAGCGGGGCTGGTACAGTTCGCCATGGCGAGACGACGATATGAAAAAGTATTGAAGGAGCGACGTAAAGGTGCATTGCCGAGGGTCTCGTTAGATAATTATTCCGGTGTCTTGGGCACCGTTGAAGCTGGCGCTTTGTTGCAAAAAGCCGGTGTGAGAGTACCTGAGCATGTATTGTGCCAGACACCGGAAGAGGCCGCAGCAGCGGCTTCTAAATTTAGTTCTAGCGTAGCATTAAAAATTGAATCTAGAGATATTCTTCATAAAACCGATGCAGGAGGCGTTCGGTTGGGTTTGGGCGAACTGAAGACTGTTAAAGCCGCTTTTGAAGACATTACAAGAGAAACGGCATTATTCAATCCTGCCGCTGTATTGGATGGAGTTATTGTCGCTCGAATGGTTGAGCCAGGAATAGAGATGGTTATTGGCCTTAATCGTGACCCGTCCTTTGGTAACGTGATCATGGTAGGGCTCGGCGGCGTTTTTGTTGAAGTGATGGAGGATATAGCAATTCGGCTTTGTCCGGTAACGCCTGTGGAAGCTATTCATATGCTGGATTCTTTAAAGTGTGCACCAATTTTAAAGGGTGCACGCGGAGGACCCCAAGTAGATAAGGAAAAACTCGCTCAGATGATCGTAGATGTGTCGCATTTTGGGGCATCAATTGGTGAAGAGCTTGTGGAATTAGACTTAAATCCAGTTTTCGCCGGACCTGATGGGGCCGTAGCGGTAGATTGGCTATTGGTGGCAAAAAGTTGAGCTGGATTCGACGGGATTTTCTTATTGGGGGGGCTGGTGCACTAGCTTATATGCGTGGCGTAAGGATAAATGCCGCACCCCGATTCCCTGATAATCCGTTTAAGTTGGGTGTCGCTTCTGGCGAGCCGACGCAAGATGGCTTTGTTTTATGGACCAGGTTAGCGCCATTCCCTTTTGATGAGATGAGTGGAATGCCCCTAGAACCGGTTGTCGTCGAATGGCAAGTATCATCAGACGAAGGTATGAGCAAAGTGGTCGCAAAAGGTTCGACCATTGCTGATCCAACGATGGGTCACTCCATCCATGTCGAAGTATCAGGTTTAGAGCCCCACCGTTATTATTGGTATCAGTTTCGTACTGGCAGTGAGATCAGCCCAAAAGGGCGTACGCGGACTTTACCGATGGCTGGTGGTTCGATAGATGCAGCGCGAATTGGTGTGGTTTCGTGCCAAAAATATGAAGATGGTTATTTCACTGGTTTCAGGCATTTATCCCGTGAAAATATTGATCTTGTGGTGCATCTCGGCGATTACATTTATGAGAAGAAGGGTAAGTTTTACAAGACCCGGACCCATCACGGCGGCACTTGCTATACGCTTGAGGAATATCGGGCACGCTATGCCCAATATAAGATGGATGCTGATTTGCAGGCTGCGCATGCGGCTCATCCTTGGGCAGTTTCTTTTGACGACCATGAGGTAGTCAATGATTATGCAGGTGCAGATGAAGGGAACAGCGATCCGACCGATGAGATGACATACCGGCGAACCGCTGCTTATCAAGCCTATTATGAAAATATGCCACTTCGGCGCTCAGCTATACCTAATGGACCTTATATAAAGCTATTTCGGCGTCTTCATTTCGGAAATCTTTTAGCGATTAATATTTTGGATACGCGTCAGTATCGCAGCGAGCAGCCATGTTATGCCGGCAAAAAGGTCGAACGTTGCGACGAAGTTTTTGATCAAAAGGCTGCCATGCTTGGAAAGGCCCAAGAAAAGTGGCTCTATGATGGTCTCAGGAGCTCCAGTACGCGTTGGAATACACTTGCCCAGCAAGTGATTGTTGCGCCCCGCCAGTTGTCAGAAAATCGATATAGCATGGACAAATGGGATGGCTATGAGATACCGCGCCGCCGCCTTATTGGGGCCTTGGGGGACGGTCATGTTAGTAATCCAATCATTTTATCTGGTGATAACCATCGTCACTGGGTAGCGGAATTAAAATCTAAGCCAGAAGATCAAGAGACACCCGTCATCGCGACGGAATATATTGGCGGCTCTATCGCTTCGCGAGGCGACGGCTCCGAAATGACTAATTCTGGTCGTCGGATTCTAAAGCTTAATCCGCATTTTAAATATTTTTGCGATCAACGAGGCTATTTGTTGTGCACAATAACGCCCGCACAATGGCGAACTGATTATCGCATCATGCCTTATGTCGAGCGGCCCGGAGCACCCATTGAAACGCGTATTAGTTTCGTCACAGAAAACGGTCGCCCTGGCGCTATACAAGTATGAGGTTATACTTTAAGCTATTTAGCTTGCTTGGCTTTGCTCCAAGAGCTCAGGTTGCTTTGCCTCTAACTTTGCCTAGAAAGCGAAGCGACGCATACCCCCGTCCACATGGATCACTTCGCCATTAATATAACGGGCTAAAGGCGACGCTAAGAACGCTATCAAATTACCCATATCTTCTGGCTCACCAAAATAACCTGCTGGAATATGCATGTCAGCAAACGCGGCTCTTTCCTGTGGATCAGGATGTACTCGTTCGATGATTTGTTCACTCATAATGCGGCCTGGGGGCAGACTATTGATTGTGATGCCGTCACGTCCAAGCGCACGTGACATGCCTTTTGACCAGGCGTGTATCGCAGCCTTTGCAGCGTTTGCTACATTGACACCTTTAGGTTCGCTGGATCCAGTGATATTTATGATGCGACCATATTTTTGTTCGCGCATCGAATGGACTAGCGCCATGGTTAGCCGTCTAATTGCTTCGAAATTCAGTGACATGCCCTCGTCCCAGGCGTCGTCCCCCGTATCCCATGGAATCGAGCGTGAACCTCCTGCAGAATTAACTAAAATATCGCAATGTCCAAATGCGTTAAATAGTTGATCGCGAATTTTGTTTGGCGCATCCTCAGGTAATACGTCCTCATTAATGATCAAAGGTCTGGCATGGCCTTCTGCCTCAATTTCATCGGCGACTTCCTCCAAAAGTTCCTTCCGGCGTGCGCAAATAGCCAGTTTGCATCCTTCGGCAGCAAGAATTTTGGAGGTGCCGCGTCCTATACCTCGACTGGCACCAGTGACGAGCGCTGGACGTCCCTTTAATTGCAAGTCCATAAGTGTCTCCCGTATTTGTTATTTCACATACGGTTTAAATAGCCCACAAGCCTTTTACAAGACGGCAACAAAAGCGACCTAGCAGGATTTGCGGAGTTTTGCGCTGATACTATCTTTATTAATTGCGGGTTTAGTTGGCGATCAATATTTCGTAAAAAGCGACCAACTAAACCATTTCTATGGGCTAAGCTGCCAATTTTGTCGGTAGCTATTTTGGGGTTGGTGATTGATAGGTTTATAGAGTTATAATTCTTGTATTTGAGATTTCTTTCTGGATTTTTTTTGTTGGCATAGGACTTTCATGCATATCAAAGTGCTGCTTAAGGAAAAACTTGGGTTCTTGGGTTAAGGTGTTTTTCGTAATGCATTAGCCCCTTAGCTGTGCGACATCTGCTCCCTTGCATGATGAGAGCAGTTCGGCCAATGTCCCACTGTTTTAGCGGGAAAATACCGTTTATGGCCTTTAAAATTTACGCGCGCTTATCGTGTGTCAACGAACTTTTGTGGGAGAGATTCCTGTGGCAATAGATGCAAGTAAGGAAGACTTACTTATTGGTGTTTGTGGTGCTGGTGCGATGGGGCGGGGGATCGTTCAGGTCGCAGCAGCAGGGGGCGTAAGCGTACGCGTCTTTGATATAAATAAAGAACAGCTCCAGGACGCGGTAAATTTTATCGATAGTATGCTTGGCCGCGCGGTAGAAAAGGGCCGCATGGAAGTTGACGATCATAAAGCTGCTGTTAATCGTATTGAGATGATTGATAGCATGGCGGGTTTTCGCGAATGTGACATCGTTATCGAGGCCGCAACTGAAAACTTAGATATTAAAAAGAAAATTTTCGAAGAAATAGAAAAGAATGTCGGCAATGAGACGATTATCGCAACGAATACGTCTTCACTCTCGGTAACTACAATTGCTTCAGCTTGTGAAAAGCCTGAGAGGATAGCTGGTTTTCATTTTTTCAACCCGGTACCATTGATGCGTCTGGTCGAAGTCATTGACGGTGTATTGACAGATCCGGAAGTAGGCGACCAGCTGATGATCTTGGGTTCTCGAATGACCAGAGAGCCTGTCCGCCTAAAAGATGCTCCTGGCTTTCTCGTCAATCAGGTTGGGCGCGGTTACAACGTCGAAACGCAGCATCTGCAAGCGGAGTGTGTTGGCGAATTCGCTGACTTGGACCGTATTCTGCGTGATGGCGCAGGTTTTCGTATGGGGCCGTTTGAACTTATGGATTTGACGGGGTTAGATGTGACACATCCGGCTTCTGAATTGATCTATCGTCAATTTTTCGACGAGCCACGTTACCGGCCATCAACAGTGATGCAATCACGCATGGAAGCTGGCATTTTGGGGCGAAAGACCGGTCGAGGTTATTATCGGTATGAAGATGGAAAGAAGGTGGAGGAAGCCGCAAAGCCAGTGCCCAAGTATGATGGTCGCAGTGTTTGGATAAGTAAAGCGGAGCCCGACGGTCATGCGGCCGTAAGTGAAATTGTAGAAAAATGCGGTGGGCAAATCGATAATGGAGATACGCCGAGTTTGACTTCACTAATTTTAGTGACACCAGTCGGTCAGGAGGTGACTCAGGCAGCTGTAGACCAAGGTCTTGATGCTACACGGACCCTCGGAGTCGATTATCTAATAGGACTGGGAACACACCGGACATTGGTTACCAATCCGGCCACAAAATTGGAATATCGAGATTCGGCTCATGGTCTGTTAACTGCAGATGGTATTGGCGCTACAGTGGTTCGCGACTGCCCGGCATTTGTTTGTCAGCGCGTTTTGGCGACGATTTGTAATATTGGCTGCCAAATAGCCCAGTTGGGCACTGCAGAGCCGGATGATATCGACAAAGCAGTTGTATTGGGCTTGAATTACCCCAGTGGCCCGTTGACCTTTGGTGAAACCTTAGGGTCAAAAAATGTTCTACGGATTCTTGAAGGACTCTATGCTTCTTATGGGGACCCTCGTTACCGCCCAAGCCCGTGGCTGCGCCGCCGGGCATTATTGGGTTTGTCGTTATTTGAGACTGAAATTTAAAACTGCGAATTAGAGGAATAGAACCATGTTAGACGCCTATATTTATGATGGTAAACGCACCCCATTTGGACGCTACGGCGGTTCGCTCTCAAGCGTGCGCCCGGACGATTTGCTTGGTAGTGTAATTAAGACAATTGTAGAAGATAATCCCGTAAATGCAGACGAGATTGACGATGTTTATATCGGTTGTGGTAATCAAGGCGGCGAAGATGCCCGCTGTGTCGCTCGCCATGCTGCTCTGTCTGCAGGATTACCGATTACAACGCCGGGCGTTGTGTTTCAGCGTAATTGCGCCAGCGGCCTAACTGCTATTTCCACGGCTGCTCAGTCTGTAACCGTGGGAGAGGGTGATTTCTTCATTGCAGGCGGTGTAGAGAGCATGAGCCGTGCACCGTTTGTTTTTGGTAAAGCGGACAACGCTTTCAGCCGCCAGATGAACGTCTTTGATAGCACCATTGGTTCACGCTTTCCGAATAAGAAGATAGTTGATCAGTATGGTGACGATACCATGCCGCAGACAGCGGACAATCTAGCTGAAGAGTTTCAGATTACGCGCGACGAGGCAGATACTTTCGCGCTTTCCTCACAAAATAATTATGAAGCCGCTGAGAAGGACGGCTTCTTTGAAGACGAAATTAATCCAGTAACTTATGACGGTGGTCGTAAAGTGGGTGATGTCACGGTCAGTGAAGATGAACATCCTCGTCGAGGCTCGACTATGGAGGGGCTTGCTAAGCTGCGTGAATTAAATACGGGCGGCGTGACCACTGCTGGCAATGCTTCTGGCGTTAACGATGGTGCGGTTGCCATGATTGTTGGCTCCCGAAAGCTCGGGGAGGATACTGGTATGAAGCCGATTGCTAAGATCATTGCGAGTGCTTCTGCGGGTGTGGAGCCACGCATCATGGGGTTTGGTCCAGTGCCTGCCTCGCAAAAGGCACTCGAGCGTGCAAACCTAGAACTTAAAGACATGGACATAATTGAGATCAACGAAGCATTTGCTGCCCAGGTACTAGCTTGTCTTCGTGGATTTAACGTGCCTCTTGATGACAAACGCGTGAATCCTAACGGCGGCGCTATTGCACTTGGCCATCCGCTCGGCGCTTCCGGTCCTCGTATTGCGCTGACAGCTGCGCGTGAATTGCAACGTCAGGGCGGTAAGTATGCCCTGGTTAGCTTGTGTGTTGGTGTTGGCCAAGGTGCTGCGATGGTCATGGAACGTTGCGGCGACTAGAATCTCACTGGCTTGGTTATGTTTTGGTGACTTCATTTGGCGGCCTTTCCCTGAATATAGGCCTGTGTGGCGCCGTCTTTACCTAAGGAAAGAAATTGTAATGGCCAGTAGTTTTGTCTGGAGTGATTCGCTTCTCCTAGAAGATCAATTAACAGAGGAAGAACGCCAAATCAGAGACTCAGTGCGTGACTTTGCTGAAACGGAATTGTTGCCCCGTATCTTAGAATGGAACCGACACGAGAAATTTGACCCAGATATTATGAAGAAGTTCGGCGCACTTGGGATTCTGGGTGCGACTATACCTGATTATGGTTGTGCGGGTATTGGCCGTGTCGCCTATGGTTTGGTGTGCCGCGAGTTGGAACGGATCGACACCGCCTTCCGTTCGGCGGTTGGCGTTCAGACTGGCCTTGCTATGTCAGCGATTTACGAATTTGGCTCCGATGAACAAAAGGAACGTTTTCTGCCGGGCATGCGCGACGGAGCGATAATTGGCTGTTTCGGATTGACTGAACCAGATCATGGGTCCGATGCGGGTGCCATGACTGCGCGCGCGGTTGGCACAGATGGTGGCTACTTACTCAAGGGTACGAAAATTTGGATCACCCATTCACCCGTTGCACATGTGCTGGTGGTATGGGCCAAAGATGATGAAGGTACCATTGGTGGTTTCATACTAGAACGCGGTATGGATGGACTCGAAACACCGAAGATAGAGGGCAAGTTCGGAGCTCGTGCTTCACCAACCGGTTTCATTATGATGGATGATGTTTTCGTACCTGCAGAAAATCGTATGCCTGGTGCACGTGGACTTGGGGCGCCGTTGGCCTGCCTGAATAATGCGCGGTTTGGAATTTGTTGGGGCGCATTAGGGGCTGCAGAATTTTGTTGGCATGCGACTCGTCAGTATGTGCTGGACCGAAAACAATTTGGACGTCCCTTGGCGGCAAATCAATTGATACAAAAGAAGCTCGCTGACATGCAAACTGAAATTACTATCGGTCTACAAGCAGCACTGCGTGTTAGCCGACTAGCGGATGAGGGTAAAGCAACGCCGGAAATGATCAGTTTGGTGAAACGTAATTCTACCGGCAAAGCAATTGAGGTCGTACGTCAATGTCGAGATATGCATGGTGGGAACGGGATTATCGATGATTACCATATCATTCGCCATCTTGGGAATATGGAAGTAATCAACACCCTTGAGGGTACTGCAGATATTCATGCTCTTATATTAGGACGGGCCCAGACTGGTATTCAGGCATTTACGGGGTAGATTAGCGATGCGGGTTTTGTTGATTGGCCTATTCTTTTGCCTTATCTGCGGTGAACACGCTGCGGGAAAAGACGTTACTTTAATGGGGGTAGCCGCAACTAGCTTTAACAAAGATAGCGATAAGGCGCTTCTTATTTATAAATCCACTACTCAGCACCCGAGGCGCAAGCTTAAAGTAATCTCTTGGTTTGTCTATCTGGATGATAAAGAGGATTTCGATCTTAAGAAGGGATTTGTAACCAAATGGCTCGGCGTGGAGGAGGACAAGGCTATCTCACTCGGGCCGAAAGACCGTTTCAGAGCGTTGAAGGTTGTGCCCGGGGTCTATGCCTTACAATCTATCATCACCCTTAAAGACGGTAAGATGCAGAGAATTCACGCACAAAAGTCGACCCAAACTATCTCGCTGTCGGCGGGAGAAGTGTATTTTCTGAATGATGTTATTTTTAAATGGCAGGCCGATAGTAAGTATTATATGAATAATAAAGAAATGAAAATTGATTTGTCTAAGTGGATAGATATAAATAAAGAACTAAATATAGGAAGAATTATAAATTTAAGACCAAAAATATCAAAATTAAATAGATAATTTACTTAAAATATTGCCTATTTACTGCATTAAAATCATCTTTTCGCTTTCTTATTTCTGTGAATATACTTAAATTATCTTGCGTACTCAAGCCGATCGTCTGTTGAATTTCACTGCTATTCGGTCTGAGGAATGGATTTGTGCTGCGTTCCTCACCAAGTAGAGAGGGTACGGTCGATATCCCTTTGGCGCGCTTAGCGTTCACTTCTTTCATGCGATTTACCAATGCCTCGTTGCCTGGCTCGACACTCAATGCAAAAGCTCCGTTGGCTTGAGTATATTCGTGGGCACAGTAAATCCTTGTTTCGTCCGGCAATGCCATAAGTTTTGTGAGTGAGGCCCAGAGTTCCTCTGCCGTGCCCTCCGAAAGCCGCCCACAACCCATAGCGAACATCGTATCGCCGCAAAACAGGGCATCCGATGCATCGAACCAATAAACGATATGCCCCTTGGTATGCCCTGGTACTTCCATAACGTTAGCGATAGCACCACCGAGGGCGAAAATCTCACCATCGCTAACCTCGATATCGATTCCTGGAATACGATAATTATCGATCTTAGCACCAACTATTGTGCAGCCGGTTGCTTCCTTTAATGCAAGATTACCACCCACATGATCGTTGTGGTGATGGGTATTAAGAATATGAGTAAGGGTCCATCCTTTTTGCTTAAGGGCTTCGAGCACAGGTTCATGGACAGCAGGATCGAGAGCTGCGGTTAAATCTGCATCTGCCTCATGTAATAGATAGACATAGTTATCGCGCATCACAGGAATTTGGTGGATATCGAGTTTCGTCATCTCTGATTGCCGTTTGTTAAGTGTATTTAGAATTAAAGTAGGTGATAGCATAGCCAAAGGGTGCATTCATTGGATTGTTCTACTTTTGACCATGACTGTATCTAAGTGGCCCTAATGACCGGATCCTGACGGTGCAGGTAAGCCAGTAATTTCCACATTTATGCAAGCGGGTAACCCGCTTGCTTGTGCTCTTTCAAGTGCTTTCTTTAGTTCTGCAGAATTGGTTACATGTTCGCCGTGGCACCCAAACCCCTGGGCTGCCTGTTCGTAGCGGGTGGGATTGAGTTCGCAGCCGTAGAGCCGTTGCTCACCGTAATCGCGTAGTTGAATTTGGTATTCTGCATTCCACTTTGAATCATTCCCGATTATCGCAATAAAGTTGGCGCCGTACCGAGACGCTGTTTCGAACTCTGAAAAGTGGAACCCTGCAGTGCCGTCTCCCATTAAGGCGATGACCGTCGCTTCAGGGCGGGCGATTTTGGCGGCATACGCATAGCAAAGTCCGCCGCCGATTGCGCCACCAGGACCGTTGATTACGCGGGTAGCAGAGGACAAGCAGGCTTGCGCCCACTGACCGAATTCACCACCATCAATAATCAGTATGGGATCATCTGCTCTGTCTATTATTTTTTGCACTTCGGAGCATAGAGAAGCCGGCCGCATTGGCCCTGCGGAGCCTGAAGGCTCCCTAGGTCGCGCCTTAATTGAGTTTGCAACACCGGTTCGCCACGAGGTGCGTATAGATCCTACTTTGCCTGTCGTAGCTAAAAATTTTGCTATTTCGACAGGGTCCGCGAGGTGCGTATTTATGAGGCGTGTTCCTAGTGAGCGCCGAGCGCGTTCCAATTCGGTTTCTTCTGCATCGACAACGATAAACTTTGCATTTTCGCTCATTGTGGGTGGTTTGCCGAAACCGGTTGTGAAGTCGAAGCGTTTGCCCAGAGAAAGTATTAGATCGGCATTGGGGACCTGTTCTACGAAGTCGCCAAGCGACGGATCGTTTAATCCTCGTGGACTTTCCATCGAAACGACAGGCGCATCAAGCGCATTGGCAAGATTTTCTAAGATATTCTTTGACCGCGTCACATTTAGGCTAGGGCCGGTAAGAATAAGAGGCGTCTTCGCTGCGGCTATCGTATTTCTCATTTTATCGATCACTTCGCTACTTAGTGATGGGTGCTCGGACAGGAAACTATCCACTCCAGGCAACGATGTGCTTTTGATCTCGGCATTTAGAAGATCGAACGGGAGGGCTAAATGGACAGGGCCAGCTCTTCCAGATTGCGCAACGCGTATGGCGCGTGCAATATCTTGGCCCAGGTCGGCGGCGCGCTGTGACCGAAAGGAAAGTTTGGTAAAGGGACGGGATGCGCTCGTTTGATCAAGTTCTTGGAATGCCCCGGAACCGTCCGCTGTGATTGGAGAATCGCCACTTAACAAAACAACTGGACTTTCCGCGAAACGAGCCGAGTAAAGCGGAGAAAGTGCGTTCGCGAATCCTGGCGCTGCTGTAACCAATGCGACACCCACCCTTCCCGTGAGTTGTGCCCAGCAATCAGCCATATAAGTCGCTGCCGCTTCGTGTCGTACATGGTGAAGCATGATCTTCGTATCAATACAGGCATCGAAAATGGGCATGATTTGATTGCCTGATAACGCAAAAACCGTATGAATTCCGCCCGCTTTGAGTGATTGAGCGACTAAATCTGCGCCTCTCATGGTATTTCCTCCAAGGAATGTGAAGGCTTACGCCGTTTAGTTTTGAAAATTACAGAGATCGTTGTGCCACAGTTATAGGGTATAATCTTTGAGTAGGGAAAAGGACAGTCGCGGTTCCAGGAATGTAAGAGAGGGTCGGCCTGGCGGGTGAAATTCGTAGCGTTAATATAGCCAGGGAATGTTACCAATATTGCATTGCATCTCTAAATATATCTTCGAGCTCTTTGCGATCGATCTTTTTTGGTCCGTTCTCTATCAAGCGTCTTTGGGGAAAAGATTTTTCGACCAAAGTTGGTAAATCTTCTTCTTTATAGCCGACACCCTTGAGCCCATTTGGTATATCGCATTCTCGCATTAAGGCGATGATGCGATCAGCTAAGAGATCGTTTGCATCTTGTTCATTAGAATCAATGATACTTACTCCGAGCGCTTCCGCCGCTCTTAGATGCCGGTTCGGGCAAGCGTCGCCCATAAACCGGAAGACTGCGGGAGCATTGACGATAACCGAAATACCGTGTGGTACCATCGGGTGATTACTTGGCCAACCTTTCGGCTGGTAGTTGCGGACTAAGCCAGCCACCGCATATGCCATACCATGCGGTACATGACAGCCGGCATTCCCAAACCCGATACCAGCCAGCATTCCCGCAAACATTAATGGTTCCATATTTTCGATTAAGTTTGGCTCTTTGACGCCGGAAACAATGTTTGCTCCTATTAATCGGATAGCTTCTATGCACGCGATATCGCTATAGGGATTAGCGCCTTGGCTCAAGGGGCGCGCAGATGGGATTTCGGGGGCTCTGCGATGCGTGTAGGGGCGTGCGGTAAACGACTCCACTGCATGACAAAAAACGTCAAAGGCGTTGGCTGCGACGACGTTTGTGGGCAGTGTTAAGAGAGACTGGGGGTCTAGTATACCAAGAGATGGACGCAGTGCTGCATGGGCAATGCCGGTTTTAGCTTCCATTTCTAATAAATCGAAAATAGCAATTCCGGTGCATTCACTTGCTGTACCAAAAGTAGTGGGGCAGGCAATGTGAGGTTTTAGTGGCCCTGGCACAGGGAAGCCCTTGCCAATAGGGGCATTGACGTAATTCAAGAAGTTTGCGGGATGTGTCGCATAGAGATTTGATGCTTTTGCGGTATCAATGGTTGAACCGCCACCAAGTGAGATAAAACCGTCAAAATCTCCCTCTTGAGCAAAATCGATACCGACTTTGAAAGATCGGTCTGTTGGTTCCACTTCTATTTCATCAAAAATTGCAAAGTCTATTCCAGCATCGCACAAGGATTTTAGCACAATAGAATATGGTTCCAGGTTAGTGACACGGAGGTCTGTATAAAGTGCTGCACGTTTGATTCCAAGCGCACGGGCATCCGCACCAATTTCTGCAAGACAACCTCTCCCGAATTTAATTTTGGGTGCTTCGACTGCAAAGGCCGTATCACCGTTTTTCGTTGGTTGAAAGTATTCGGATAGTGCCACTATACAAAACTCATTTAAGCGGTTGGATCAGGTGGTGGGGCCAGAAATTATATTTGATGAACGGGTGTACCGTACCGTCCATAAGTGCACTATAATACGCCAAAGAGAATTGACCAAAATTAGCCGCAATAGGTTGGCAGAATGTCTGAACAAGAAAAGCTCGACGTACCTCCAGAGCATTGTCCAAAGCCCGAAGATTGTACTTTTGATCTGGAGGAGAAGCTAAGCGGTATTCTTGCAGTGCGATCCTTGATGGGTTCAGACGCGGTGACTGCAAGTCATCTTGGCACTGAGCGGGAGGGGCATGGTGCGCTAATCAGTGATACAGGATTGGTGCTGACTATCGGTTATTTGATAACCGAAGCAGAAACTATTTGGTTAGTAGACGCCTCAGGTGCGGCGACGCCTGCACATACCGTGGGTTATGACCAGGAAACCGGCTTCGGTTTAGTTCAGGCTCTCGGACGGATAGATGTTCCGCATTTGGAATTAGGTAACTCCAATACCCTTAAAGTGGGCGATCCTATCGTCATAGGTGGTCACGGAGGTATGAAAAATTCTGTAGCGGCCAACGTAGTCTCGAAACGGGAGTTTGCGGGCTACTGGGAGTATGTTTTAGACGAAGGTGTGTTTACTGCACCGGCCCATCCCTTTTGGGGCGGGTCCGGCGCGATTGATCAAGATGGAAAGTTGGTTGGCATCACGTCGTTATTTGTGCAGCAAGCTTTGCCGGAAAATACGCCCTTTCATGGCAACCTAATTGTACCTATTGATCTTTTTAAGCCAATTATGAATGATCTTCTGCAATATGGACGCGTTCAGAAACCGGCGCGTCCATGGCTGGGAATTATTATGAGTGAAATTCAAAACGCGCTTGTTATTGCGAATGTAAACGAACGCGGCCCGGCGAAAATGGCGGGTTTACAGACCGGAGACATCATTTTGGGCGTTGATGGTGACCAAGTAGATGATTTACCGTCGCTCTTTCGCAGTATCTGGCGCGTAGGTGAGGCAGGTGTTGAAGTGCCGCTGATGGTCGTGCGGGATGGGGAGGTGATGGAAATCGGCATTACATCTATGGACCGGCAATCGATTTTAAAGTCTCCGCGACTGCACTAGGAATGGCTGCGACGCCAAAGATTATCGATGCTAGTGTTTAGCTCGATAACTCACTGAGCACTCGTAATAATAATAGGTTGCCCCATTTGTATATGTCGAGGTAATGCCTCTTACAGATGGGTAAAAAAGGATCAAGCGCCGTCTTTAACCTTTTTCGCTACTCCGGCACCAAATGCATCGGTCCCCAATGGGCCACCAAGGTCCGGTGTGCGACCCCCTTTTTCTTTCAATTGTGCATCAACCGCCTTATCAATACGTTTCGAAGCTTCGAGTAACTCCGGCCGATTATGACGGATGCCTAGGGTATCAAGCAGCATACCAACCGAGAGAATCATTGCTGTTGGATTGGCAATATTTTGGCCTGCAATATCGGGTGCTGCTCCATGGGCTGCCTGTGCCATTGCATTCTCATCGCCGGCGTTTACAGATGGGCCGAGGCCGAGACCGCCCGATAGTTCAGCTGCAAGATCAGAAATGATGTCGCCGAATAAATTGGTAGTGACGATAACGTCAAAATAGTCGGGTTTGCGCACTAAAAGCGCTGTCATCGCATCTACGAAATATTCGTCAACCTCAAGTTTATAATCTGATGCGACCTCTTTACAAATATCGACAAAAAAACCATCTGACATGGTCAATACGTTGGATTTGTGGACGATGGAAAGTAATCCCCGTCTTTGTACTGCCAGTTCACAGGCCTGACGCGCAATGCGCTCGCTACATCTTCGAGTAATGCGGCGGACTGCGATTGCCATATCTTCCGTGGGCATGAACTCGCCTAGGCCATCATGCATATTCCGGACTGCGTAGAAACCCTCTGTATTTTCTCGAAATATGACTAAGTCCATCGCCTCTACATGTGCGGGCACGCCAGGCCGAATTTTAGAAGGGCGGATATTAGCGTAAAGGTCGAGGCCACCGCGCAGTTTAGCCGACGGGTTTATACCGCCTTCGATTGGGGCGGGATAAACTGCAGTGTCCGCTGGTCCAAGGATTACTGCATCGGCCGTGGTGACTTTTCCCCAGGTTTCCTCCGGGATGGTGGAGCCATTCTTTTCTAGGCTTGAGAGCCCACTATCTGCGGTTTCTAGTTCGAGGCCAAGATTAAAACGATGATCGGTAGCTTTCAAAACGTCAATCGCGGCGGCGACAATCTCAGGCCCGATACCGTCGCCCTCAAGTACGAGTATTTTCATGATTAATCTTCTACTTCTTCATTTTCGTTAAAGTGACGCGCGGTCCGAACAGGGCTGGCGCTAGTGGTAGCGCTTTTATTGACCGTATTTAGAAAACGTTTGGCCATACGGTCATCCCAGGTAATGTACCAGCCTTCACCGTTATCGCACAGGACCAGGTCTTCGCGGTTCGACATTGCGCCGTAGTCGATGTGAATACCAAGAACCGGAATATGGCTTGCCGTGGAGATTTGTTCGCTACGTAGCCAACGACAGGTCTTGTCAAATAACACAACTGGTGAACTTAAAGCGGTTAGAGTTCCCGAGTTACCAGTATGCGAATTTTTCCAATGCATTGGCTTGTCTGTCGGTCCGTCGAGCACCTTCTCGAATATAGGGTCCACAACCCGAGAATCTTGTGTGGCTAAATAGCGAGAGGCTAAAATACCGACGCCTAGGCCTGCGACGCCTAAAGCAGTACCGCCTGTAATAGCTGCCGTCCCGCTGCCACCGACCGTATACCCACTAACCGCTCCAATTATGCCAAGAACTGCGGGTACGCCAATACGTTCGGGTTTTTTCTCTACGTAGTCTGTAGTTGATTGGCAGGCAGATAGAACAAAGGCGCTAGAAATAAAAAGAGTTTGAAGGAATTGGTTCATCCTCTCACCATAGTGTGAGTGGGAGCCTAAGCTCAAGCAAACTCTTCTGCGAGAAGTTCGTAGGATCGTACCCGGTCTTCAAATTGATGACAGGCAGTTAAGACGACAAACTCATCACATTGGAAGAGTTCACCTAATGCCAGAATTTGTTTTTTTACTTTTTTCGGGCTTCCGAAAATAGTCCGCGAACGGTTTTGAAGGACTTGTTCGCGTTCTCTATCACTGTACGGGTAAGCCATAGCTTCCTCAACGCTGGGTACCGGCGCTAGTTCCCCCTTATCTGCGCGGAGGCGAAATAAATCGCGGCTGGTCATCAGCTTCTCAGCTTCTTTTTGAGTTTCGGCACAAATAACGAAGATGGCTACATTACATTTTGGGGCATCTAAGGTGCCCGCTGTTTGAAATTGATCTTGGTATGCGCGGACGACTGTCTCACCACCGAATGGCGTAATGAAGTGAGCGAACGAAAAGGCAAGGCCGAAATGTGCGGCATAGGCTGCGCTGTAATCACTTGAGCCTAGTAACCAAACTGGCGGCACGTTTTCCGTGAAGGGTCTTGCTTTAACTCGACTAAAGGGATGATCATCCGGCAAGGTATCGCTCAGAAAACCAGATAAATCAGATATCATGGTGGGGAAATGCTCGATACCAATACCGGCGCCATAAGCTAGTGCTTGAGATGTGGGTTGGTCGCTGCCGGGCGCACGGCCGATTCCGAGATCGATGCGCCCTGGAAACATAGATTCTAGCATTCGAAAATTTTCAGCAACTTTATAAGGACTATAGTGGCTCAGCATAACGCCGCCTGACCCTACACGGATAGTCTCGGTTTCGGCAGCGATACGGGTTATTAGAATTTCAGGCGACGCGGCGGCAATACCATCGGAGCCGTGATGCTCCGCGACCCAATAGCGATGATATCCGAGTTTCTCTGCAGCTTGGGCTAGGAGAATAGATTCTTGCAACGCATCTGCAGCTGTGGCGCCTTTGCGTATTGGTGATTGGTCTAAGACACTGAGGCAAATATTTTTTTGGTCAGACATGGGTCCGTGGTTCTGTCTTTAATTTCTAAGTTTTAGCATGGATTGACATGTTTGGCAGGCACGAAAAGTGAAATTTTGACCTTAGATTTGGGCAAACCGATATGAACAATCACCGTGTGTTAATTTGGTTAAATCTTCTCATTCGGTACTACTGATGGTTCTAGATTACCTTAGTCGTATGGCTTTGGACGAGTGAATGTGACTGGTGTCACAGCATAGATGACCGGAGAATATGTAATATTAAAAAGTGATATATTTCTCCCGTATGTCGTGTTGGCAATTAATTGCTCAACGTCATGCCTAAAAACCTTGATATTGGCAAATATTCATTGGTGAGATTTGATTATCAAAAAGGATAAGCGTGGGTGAATTCGCAAATGGCACGGAAACCTTTGACTGAAACATTTTTTAACACCAGCGGCATGACCGGCGTCTTGCCGATTTGCATGATCAAAAAAAGAACTCAGAGGCGAAATTGTAAAAAGTTTGGAAATTTCTTTGAAATCGTCGTGTTTCTTTGAAGCAGTAGAGGCAAGTTTTGGGTATGGCCTTCGCAGTGAAATTTTGGGGGGTGCGCGGTAGTATCGCGACGCCCTCGCCCGAGTATATGGATTTCGGTGGTAATACTAGTTGTGTCGAGGTTGTTGCAGGAGATGAGGTATATATTTTTGATTGTGGAAGTGGTATTCGCAACCTGGGTAAGGCATTGCTTGAACGAGAGGTTAAAACCGCCAATATCTTATTGTCACATACCCATTGGGACCACATAAACGGCTTTCCTTTTTTCTTTCCGGCATATTTAGATACACACGCTTTCCATTTATGGGCTGGTCATCTGATAGATGACGGTGGCGTGGAGAAGGTTATGTCTGGTCAAATGATGCAGCCGATGTTTCCTGTGCCCATGGAAGCTATGCGCAGTAATATTATGTTTCATGACTTTCGGGCGGGCGAGAAGCTTAACCTCAGTAAAAAAACAAAAATCAAAACAGCATTGCTCAATCACCCTAACGGAGCGACAGCCTATCGGTTGGAATTTGGCGGCAAATCTATGTGCTATGTGACAGATACAGAGCATGTGGTTGGAAAGCCCGATCAAACTATTCTAAAGCTGATTGAAGGCGCCGATCTCGTAATCTATGACTGCACCTATACCGATGATGAATTTGAGAAGAAAATGGGTTGGGGGCACTCTAGTTGGCAAGAAGGCGTTCGCTTGTGTCAGGCAGCAAATGTAAAGTCACTCGCAATATTCCATCACGATCCTGAACATGAAGACATTTTTATGAGAAAAGTGGAGAAGCAAGCGCGTTCGACCTGGGACGGCGCATTCGTCGCTCGCGATAATATGATGATCAAATTGCTTTGATGTCGTGTGTGTACAGCTGAGCATGGTATAAAAGAAGATATGCCGGAAAAATAGCGATTACTGCTACGGAGAGGTACGTGAAAATTCAGCAAGTCATTTTGCACCGTGTGCGGTTACCTTTAACGGTCCCTTACAACGTCTCTTATTTTTCTTTTGATTATTTTGAACCGATTTTAGTCGAAATAATAGGCAATGATGGCACGCTTTCATGGGGTGAAGGGCATGTTCAGCCGGGTTCGACCTCTGAAACACGCGACGGTGGCTGGGATTTCTGCAAGGAGTTCGCAGCCAAAATCTTGGGCCTCGATACTAGCAAGGCAAAAACCGTCATAGAAGGTTCTCGGTTGACTAGCAAAGTTGCTGCAACAGGAATGCTAACTGCTATTGAAATGTTGGAGCGTCACCCCTTGCTTGATATTGCTGAGGATACCAGAGTGCAAATTTTAAGCGGTTTCAATAGTCTTGATCACGCGGAAGTTCCTGGTGAGGTTGAGGAAAGGTTAGCGCTTGGCTTTAAGACATTTAAAATTAAAGTGGGTAAAGATGTGGATGAGGATTTAGCTCGTGTCCGAATCATCCAAAAAGCTATAGATGGACGCGCGCTTATGCGACTGGATGCTAATCGAGGTTTTAATCAAGAAGATGGGTGTCGGTTTGCATCTTCTCTCGAGCCGGAGGGCATCATGCTATTTGAGCAGCCATGCGGACGCGAAGAATGGGATGCTAATGCCGCCGTTGCCGCAGCATCAACGGTACCTATTATGTTAGATGAGCCCATCACAACAGTAGAAGATGTTGAACGGGCGGGGACTATAGACAATGTTGGATTTTGTAAAATTAAATTAAAACGTGCTGGCACTATAGAAGCACTTGAGGCGGTGCTAAGGCATATTCACGCGTGCGGCATGGAAGCAGTACTGGGTGATGGTACCTCATGCGAGGTCCAATGCTGGATGGAAGCTGCTGTAGCACGTAACTCTATCCGGAACGCTGGTGAGTTCAATGGATTTTTAAGACCGTCTGTCCGCCTGTTTGCGAATCCACTCGATTTTGCTGATGGCGAAATTCGATTTAAGGCGGGCTATTGGCCAGAGATGGACCGGGATAGGCTCGCGGCCCATTCAGTCGATACCGCACGATTTGAAGTATAGCCAGTTAATTTAGAAATTCAGATGGGGAAAAGTGGTAACTGATCAGACAGCGCGCTTACTGCTTAAGCAGATGTTAACCGCTGCAATTTCTGCTGCAGATCCTTCAATTTGTTTGCCGTCTTTTTTGCCTTCGCCGCCGACGGGAAAAACTATTGTCCTTGGTGCCGGTAAGGCAGGTGCAAGGATGGCGGAGACTGTCGAGGCGCAGTGGAAAGGTCCTATTTCGGGGTTAGTTATTGTTCCTTATGGTTATAGGTCATCCTGCAAGGATATCGAAATAGTAGAAGCATCTCATCCAATACCGGATGATAATGGCTATGAGGCAGCGCGAAGGATTCTTGCTTTAGCAGGTACGGCTGTTGCCGATGATTTGGTTTTGTGTCTGATGTCTGGGGGTGGTTCCGCGTTAATGAGTTTGCCCATCGCCGGCCTGATGTTGCATGAGAAAGCCTCATTGAATTCTCAATTGTTACGATCTGGTGCGGATATCGCCGAAATAAATTGTGTGCGAAAGCATTTATCATCGATAAAAGGTGGACACTTAGCCGCTGCTGCCAAGCCAGCCCGTACCGTCACTTTGCTAATATCTGATGTTCCTGGGGACGACCCTAGCGTCATTGCGTCGGGACCGACTATCCCTGACTCTACAACTTTCTCAGACGCATTGGCAGTATTAGAAAAATATGGAATTGAACAGCCAATCGCTGCTCTTAAACTTCTAAATCAAGGCAAAGTAGAGACCTTGAAGCCTGATAACGATTGTTTTCGGAATTGTGAAACACATATCATTGCAACACCGCAAATGTCTCTGCAGGCAGCGGCTGAAGTCGCAAATAGAAACGGTATTAGGTCTCTGATACTCGGTGATGCTGTGGAAGGGGAGGCCCGAGAGGTTGCAAAAGTTATGGCTGCAATTGCAAAGCAAACGCGCTATCGCGGGCAACCGGCTGAAACGCCGGTCGTATTATTGTCTGGCGGCGAGACAACTGTGACTGTTATCGGCGATGGGCGTGGAGGCCGAAATAGCGAGTTCTTATTGGCATTGGCGATTGCCTTGAACGGCGAAAAGGGGATTAATGCGCTAGCTGCTGATACTGACGGAATAGATGGAGCGGAAGACAACGCTGGTGCTATTGTATCCCCTAGTACATTGGAACGTGCTGTGCAGAAGCGCGTTGATGCGAAGGCGTACCTTGCAAATAACGACGCATATAGTTTTTTTAAAGCTATCGATGACTTGGTGATTACGAAGCCTACTCATACAAATGTAAACGACTTCCGTGCGATTCTTATTGCGTAACGCGTCAGGTGTCTTGAGGAAAAAAGTCGTTTATAGAAACTGACAATAAATTTTATAGAGGGTGGGTCAAGATTAAAAATGTGAACTACTGATTATTGCGTAGGTGCCTTTCTAATTTCATAGGTAAAGGTGCCGTTTTTCTCTTCCGCAGACATTAGAATGTGATTGTTGGTTTCGCAGAAGTGACGTACGTCAATGTAGCTCATAGGATCCGTTGCAATAAGCGTCAACCGAGCCCCTTGGCCAAGGCTGCGAAGTGCTTTTTGTATTTTTAAAACCGGCATTGGGCATTTCAGCCCGGAGGCGTCAACTAATAGCGGACCTTCGGAAGACACGGAAGATCTTAGCCTATCTCAAGCATAATCTTACCGGTATGTGTGGCGCTTTCCATTAAAGCATGTGCTTCTGCAGCCTGTTCTAGGGGCAGGCTTTGCCGTACCATGGTTTTGATAGTCCCATCTTCGATTATTGGCCATACTTTTTCGCGGAGTTGACGTGCAATCTCGGATTTAAATGTTTCCGGTCGGCTCCTTAGAGTAGAGCCTGTATATACAAGGCGTTTTAACATCACTGGCATTAAATTGATTTCTATTTTCGAACCTAAATTAAAGGCAAGTTGAACGATCCGAGCTTCAGGCGCTGTGGCCTTAATATTACGTTCAACATAAGGACCACCAATTGTATCAAGGATGACATTTGCACCGCCAGCTCCACGAACAATTTCGACAAAATCCTCTTCGTTATAGTTGATGACCTGGTCTGCCCCTAATTCCTTGGCAAATGAACACCGGTCCGTCGGACTATCAGTAGTGAAGACAGTTGCACCGAATGCTTTACCGAGCTGGATCGCTGTTGCACCGATACCACCGGATCCACCATGGACGAGGAACCGTTCTCCTGCCTGGAGGTTTGCGACACCCATGAAAATATTACTCCATACCGTAAAGAACGTTTCGGGTAGGCTGGCCGCTTCGACAAGGTTCAACCCCTTTGGGATGGGTAAACAATGATTAGCATCGGCTCGGACGTATTCAGCATAGCCGCCACCATTAGTCAGGCCGCAAACCTTATCGCCTACAGTCCAGTTCGAAACATTTTTGCCCAACGCGACAACCTCACCGGAGACTTCGAGGCCGAGTAGATCGGTCGCACCCTTGGGTGGCGGATAATGGCCACGACGTTGAACAATGTCCGGGCCGTTGACCCCAACAGCGGCGACTTTGATTAAAATCTCGTGGTCCGATTGGGCGGGAACGTCGCGAAAGGCCGGTTTCAGAACCTTGGGAGCGCCAGGCTCAGTAATTTCGATAACTTTCATCGAGGTAGGAATGTTGGCAGACATAATTCTCTCCCTAAGAAATTTAAAAATGCACGCCCTTTAGGCATTTTGAAACAACAAATTACTAGTCTCGCTTGCTAATCAAATAGGATTGGGTAACCCGCTTCATGCCATGCTTGAATGCCGCCCTGCAAACGATAAATCGTACCCTCATGCCCAGAAGACATCATTTTCTTGGCAGCAATGCCGCAACGCACGCCGCTGGCGCAATGGAAGATAATTTTTTTATTATCTTTTATGGGTAGCACCTTGGGGTCGAATGACGAAAGCGGGTTTAGGTTCGCTGCCTCTATTCGGGCCAATTTGTGTTCGTGGGCCTCGCGAACATCTATTAGTAAAGCTTCTCCGGCTTCCAGCCAACTGTTGACGGTTGCCGCATCAACGAATTCTTCTTTACAGGTTTCTGCCATAATTTAACTCCGTTGTGTTAGTGCGAATATCGTCTAAGGGTTGGCCTTCAGGCTACTGATGTGCTTAGAGTGTTGGAAACAGACCTAACATAAATGGGGGATCTTTAAATGGGTGAATATTCAACCGTCGAGAAAGATGGACATCTTCTCATTGTCACCGTTAATCGACCAGAGCGTATGAATGCGCTGCATTCTATGGCCCATTTCGAATTAGCTGAAGTTTTCGATGAGTTCGAAGCGGATGATGATTTATGGATCGCAATTTTGACAGGCGCAGGGGATCGCGCATTTAGTGCTGGTAATGACCTAAAGTTTCAGGCGGAAGGTGGTACCCGAGATAAGCCAGACACAGGCTTTGGCGGTATAGTTAGGCGTTTCGGTCGAACAAAACCTATAATTGCTGCTGTCAATGGTGTTGCTATGGGAGGGGGCTTCGAGTTAGCACTCGCCTGCGATATAATCTTAGCAGCCGAAAATGCCAAATTTGCACTGCCCGAGCCACGAGTGGGGCTTGCGGCTATGTCCGGGGGACTACACCGATTGCCTCGGGTAATCCCAAGACATCAAGCATTGGGTATGATTTTGACTGGGCGACATGTTTCTGCAGAAGAAGGGTATAGGTTGGGCTTTGTGACAGAGGTTGTTCCAGAAGGTAAAGTGTTAGAATCCGCCAAGGAATGGGCAGGTGAAATATTAAAATGTTCGCCGGTCTCTATTCGGACTTCGATGGAAGTCGTGCGGCTTGGTCTCGAAAAAGCATCTGTCCAAGAAGCAATTGAGACTGTGTATGCCGCCGAAAAAGTATTGCGCAATAGTGAGGATTTTGTGGAAGGTCCTAAGGCATTTTCGGAAAAGCGCATGCCGGATTGGAAAGGTCGGTAAATTTTTATTTTTTGCTATTTAGGTCTGGAATTTCCTCTCTTAAATGACCCTTTCGCCCTCTGGTTCTCGTTGAATTGACAGAACAATTTGGCAGGTCTTGATGGTGGTTTGCACTGAAGGGCTGAAGGCCGGATTGGCGCTAGTTTCAGTAATAGGATGCATTTACTTGGACAAATAGTTCGAAATGCATTTTCCCTCTTATGGAACCCATGCAGGTGCCTTTAACATTGAACTTGAGGCCGATTGAATTCTTCTTTGGCCCGATTTCCCTTTAAAAAAGCCCCATTCCCGCAATGCCGGTTTCTAAATCCATTCGTTCGACCAGTTCTCGTCCGACAAAATTCCTGAGAGTTTCGGTTGTTCCACCGCCAAGAGTACCATAGCGGACGCCACGGTAATTTCGTGAAACTGCAAAATCATCGATAAAGCCATATCCGCCATGAATTTGGACGCCTTCGCTACACACGCGGATAGACATTTCATTCACATAGATTTTAGCCATAGCTGCAAGGGTAGGGTTAGGAAAGGGATCGGCGGTTGCGGCAGCGCGATAGAGAATACTCCGACCTGCTTCAATTTCGGTCAGCATACTTGCCCCCTTCCAACGCATGCCTTGGAAATCACCAATAGGATGATTAAAAGCATCTCGGTCGCGCATATAACGAACGGATTCTTCTAAAGAGGACTCCGCCATGCCCAGACAGATTGCAGGATTAAGGCAACGTTGCGTGTTGAAGGCTCCCAGTAATTTGCTTAGTGACCCTTCGTGCAGTGCTAGATGCTCCAATGGCACTTCAACGTTTTCGAAACGCACATCCGCTAAATATTCACCACCCATTGTGTGATAACAGGCGTCAGCACTCATGCCTTTAGCCCCTTTTTCTACCAGCACACAACCGATACCCTTTGTTCCAGGCGTATTGTTGACGCGGGTAAATATTACGAAAAGGTCTGCTTCCTCAGCGCGGCTAATTAGAGTTTTAGAGCCGTTAAGAACCACCCTATCGTTCTTGACCATGCAGTTGGTTTTCATATTACCAAGATCGGTGCCGCAATCCGGTTCGGTCATACAAATGGCGAGGATGCATTTACCCTCCAAAAGCCGAGGCAGGTACTTTTCCTTAAGTTCATCAGAACCATAATGGGATAAAATTCGGCATTGGGTACCTACCTCGCCAAGTACGGCCATGGCTGTTACGTAGCACCCTTTAGCAATTTCTTCGAGCACAAGAACCGTATCGAGGACGCTCGCGCCCATCCCGCCATATTCTTCCGGGACGGACATTCCAAGAATGCCGATCTCGCCAAGTTTTTCCATATTTTCATAAGGGAAAGTGCCGTCTAACCATTTTTTGGCATTAGGCTCAATTACGTCTTTACGGACACGGCTTACCGTATCCATCATTTGCCGTTGCTCTTCCGTCAACTCGAATTGTAGCAAGATAATTCTCCCACGAATTAGAATGTCGATTTAAAAATAGCTACACCACGAATCTCTATTTATGGCAATACGCAGGTTCGAAACCCGGCCAGGACATCGCGGCGATCGGGGGTGAAAAAGTTCCGGTAGCGTCCGGTTACCATCCTACTTCGCGTCGCCCAGGCGCCTCCACGTAGGACTTTAGTTTCGTAGAATACCGGTTGTGAATAATCTTTATAAGAGTCCGGTGAGAAACCTGGATAGGGCTTAAATACCGTCGATGTCCACTCCCACACATTGCCTAGCATCTGACGACATCCAAAAGCACTATCGCTCTGTGGAAAAGCGGCGACGTCCATAACGCCAAGAGCGCCGCCATCTAGGTTGGCGTGTATGTGGTTTCCGGAGGTGGCGTGCCATGGAGTGTCACGTTTTTTTTCGCTAAGCATTGTTCTATCTGCGTTAGGCTCGCCTAGTGCAGCTACCTCCCACTCGGTTTCCGTGGGTAATCGACGTTTTGCCCATCGACAGAATGCAGATGCTTCATACCAATTCACGTGGATTATCGGTTGGTATGGCTTTAGGTCTTCAATGGTGTCGAACCTTCTTACTGACCAATCACCTTCGCCGGTAGGCTGCCAATAGACTGGATGAACGGCGTCTTCCCGTTTACACCAGTCCCACCCATCTTCGTCCCAAAACTACCGAATTTCATAGCCTTTTGCGTCAACAAAGTCTTTGAACTCTGTGTTGGTTACAGGTGCTTTAGCGATTTCGAACGGTTTGACTGGAACCGGATAGATCCATTTCTCGTTATCAAAGAGTATAGCTTCATCCTTTGTTGAGCCCAGTAAAAATGTTCCCCCTGGAATTGTGACATCTCCTGGGTGGGCACCAGCTTCTTCATCATCGGGGACTGCGGCAATTGTAAAGGTGGGTTTCGGATACCCCAGTGTTTGGCGTGAATAGGTATAGGCTTCCGTGTGCATGTCTTCGTGAAACGTAGCGAATTGATACATGTAACTGTCTACCTCGCTTGCATCCCCGACGCCGAGCCGGCAGATACAGCGTTCTAGGACGGCCTTGATGTAGGCGAGTGTTTCGTTCATGGGGAGCAATGGTAGGTCCCAACGCACCTCATGGGGAATTTCAATTGAATCGTAAATATCATCGCCTGGTGCGTGGTACGGAGCTTGGTCATAGAGATCGCGCAGAATAAATTTTTCGTAGAACCACGCTACATGCCCAATTTCCCAGCGTAATGGATTTACGATTTGCAGACGAGGTCCCATTAACTGATTTTCATCCAGTCCAGCTACTAGTTCCAGGGTCCGAGTATGGGCGTCCTTCATAATTTGTTCTAAATATGATGCAGCAACCGGTTGTGTCATGGGACGCGGCCTCTCTAAGATATAACGATGAAAATAATTCTTATCACACCTGCAGCAAAGTTAGCCAAGAACGGTAATCGAACAACGGCTATTCGATGGGCGCGTATTCTGCGCAAACTCGGCCATCAAGTTAGGGTCGACGTGGAATGGGACGGTCGACCGGCAGATATGATGGTCGCTATCCATGCCTGGCGTAGTGCACAATCCGCATTACAATTTAGGGAGCGCTATCCCAAACGGCCGTTGATCGTACTCCTGGCAGGAACGGATATTTACCGCTTCCAAAAAAGCCATCCTAAGAAAACGTACCGATGTATGGAGATCGCCGATGGCCTGGCCTGCCTGCACGGACAAGTATACCGTTCTATCCCGGCTGAGTTTACTTCCAAACTGCATGTAGTGCATCAGTCCGCATCGCCCTTGAGCATAGCGCGTAAACCATCTGTTCGCCATTTTGATATTTGTGTGGTTGGACATTTGCGTGAGGAGAAAGACCCGCTTCGTACAGCGATGGCAGTACGCAACCTGCCACCGGACTCTAAAATTAGAGTTATCCATTTGGGGAAGGCGCATAGTGCAGATTGGGCGGACAAAGCTAAAAAAGAAATGGCGCGAAATCCTCGTTACCAATGGTTGGGGGAGGTTCCTGGTTGGCGCGTGCGTCGCGAATTCGTCAAGACCCACCTGATGGTATCAAGTTCAATCATGGAAGGTGGCGCGAATGTGATTTCGGAAGCGGTTGCCGCCGGCGTTCCAATTATCGCATCTGACATTGAAGGGGCAAAAGGATTACTTGGCGATAGCTATGATGGTTATTATCCGGTGAAAGATACGCAAGCACTCGGCGCCCTGTTAGTACGAGCCGAAGTTGATTCGAGTTTCTTGAAGAGGCTTGAGCAACAATGCGCCGCAAAGCTTTCCAAATTTACGCTGGAACGGGAAAGCGCTGAATGGAGGGTATTATTGGATGCGGTTTTATAACTATGACGAAATAGTAATTGGCTCTAAACGCCCACTATTTGGAAGAACATTGCCGATAATTGCCGTGCGTTTATAGCCAGCCTTTTTTAGCTCCGTAACTGTTGAATCGGCTTTTTTGTCAGGAATGCTGGCTATAAGACCACCGGCTGTTTGTGGGTCAAAAATCAGCGGATAACGAGGGTCTTGCGCCGCTGAGTCCACGTCATGAATGGCCCGTCTGAGTCGAACATTTTGGGGCTGCAGAGAGCTGAAAATACCTTCTGTTACTAGATCTAAAGCTCCCGCCAATAAGGGAATAGCATTTATATTCAAATCTACATCAACGCCGGACGGTTTTATCATTTCGACGAGGTGTCCAAGGAGGCCAAAGCCCGTCAGGTCTGTGCAGGCTGTTGCACCATTTGCATAAAGAATGTCTGCACCTTGTTTATTTGATTGGATCATGCCTTTTAGCGCGGCATCAATCCAATTGCCCTCGGCTTTATGACGCATATCGGCAGCGAATAGTGTACCGGTGCCGATTGGTTTTGTGAGAATGATTTTATCACCCGCTTGCATGCCACCTTTGCGGAGAATACGCGCTCTATCGACAAGGCCATTAATAGCAAAGCCCAACGACATTTCGGAACCCTCACTGGTATGGCCACCAACCAATGCTGTGCCCGTTTCGTTTAGCACTTTCATGGCACCTGCCATCAATTGCGATAAATCATCTTCAACTTTATCTTCTAGGCCGAAAGGCAGTGTGACGATGGACAGTGCCGTCTGCGGCTCGCCTCCCATCGCGAAAATGTCCCCCAAGGCGTGGTTTGCTGCGATCTGGCCAAAAATATAGGGATCGTCGATAAAGGCGCGGAACGCATCGACCGTATGTACCATTACTTTGCCGTATGGCACTTCTACGACTGCAGCATCATCGGGCTCATGCAATCCAATTAAGACATCTTTGCGGGGAATAGGGGCTAATTGCGATAAAGCGCGTTGCAAGACTGACGCGCCCACCTTGGCCCCGCATCCACCACAGCGCATGGCGATAGTGGATATTTCTTTGATTACATCTTCATTAGCGAGGCCCTTGGCTATATTAGTCTTCTCTTCATCACCCATATCAGGAAGATCGCTGAACTTTCGGATGAAACGCCGGTCGATCCAATCCTTCCACCGCCAAATTAATTTGCCTTCAGCGGTCCAATTGGAACGCGATGCCACCGCATATTTATCTCCGGTTGAGATAAGGCTTAAGAACTGTCGCTGCGGCTCAAAACGTTTTAAAGACTTACCTAAGAGGGCTCTTCGTAGATTGCGTTCCAGCGGTGGGCCTTGTCGCACGGCGAAGACGCCCGATTTTGGACGCGGATGATTTATCATGTCTGCGATATCGCCGGCGGCAAAAATTCCCGGATGCGATACGGATTCTAATGTGTCTTTTACTTTGACGAAGCCACCCTCTGAAACTGATAAGCCACCTTTTTCGAGCCATTCTTGGGCGCTGGCCATGGTGACCCACAATATTTCATCGAGTTCGAAACTTTCTCCGTTCACACAATGCAAACGGCCAGGGCCTACGGTTTTAACTTCATGGTGGAGATATAGTTTGACTCCTCGTTCATTTAAAACGCGTCGGTACTTATCCCGCACTTTCCGATTATGGCCGATTAGTATGTCATTGTTGGTGAAAAGGTTATAGCTCGGCTCAACCCTTTTGTTGCCCGCTTTTTTAAGAATTTGGCGGAGGCGGAACTGAATGGCGAGAATGATTTCAACGCCGCCTGCTCCGCCGCCAACGACGCCAATTTTTGTTTTTCCTTTTGCAGCGACGACACGCTCAATAAGTTTATTCCAATGATTGACAAAGCCATCGATGGGCTTGACTGGCACTACGTTCTCTGTTGCGCCTTTGACAATTTTGGTGTTGGGGGCAGATCCTATATTGATAGAAAGAAGGTCGTACTGAACAGGCGGGCGGTTTTTACAGATGACCTGTTTTTTTTTCGGATCAATACCTGTCACTTCATCCAAATAAAAGCGCGCATTGGCAAATCGCGCCAGAGGGCCTAAATCGATATGGGCTTCCGGGAAGGTATAATGGCCCGCGATGAAGCCGGGTAGCATGCCAGAATATGGTGCTTCCAGGTCGCGGCAAATTAGTGTCAAGCGCACGCCTGGGAGTGGCTTCATACCGAATTTCTTCAAGACAGTTACGTGTGAATGTCCGCCGCCTATCAGTACTAAATCTTTTAAAATAGGGGTTTCGGAATTTTCCATAATCTACCTAGCATCAAGTGATGTTTGAAGCCGCAAGGTTGTGCGGATACGTCGTGAAATCATATCTAAGCCGATATTCATAAATGCGGTAATCAGAATTAAAACCATTGCTCGGTCAAAGCGAATATCGGCAAATGCAGAATCTACATAAAAGCCTAACGTATGGATACCAAGTATGCCAAGGATGGCGGTTTCTCGGAAGATTACTTCCCAACGGTAGAATATGAAGGCGAGGAACTGGCGATAGACGCGCGGTAATGCCTCAAATAAATATAAATTAACTCCCCTTGGGCTGTCTGGGCGTAGTTGCAGCTGTTCGGTGAAGCGGCCGATTAAATGGCCTATGATTCCGGCATTGTGTAGGGAAAGAGCCACAACCGCTGGAAACATAGAGGGCCCCCAAAGCTGAAGAAGAATAAAGGCTAGCACATACTCTGGCGTGGAACGGACGACGACTAGGAAGATATGACCCATCGTACGACCAAAGGGATGGAAAAACATAGGTGAGATTAGGGGGAAAAACAGCAAGGTCAGAAGACCAGTGCTCGTTAGAGCAATCATAGTAAGAATTACGGTATTAAAAATTCCAGGCAGTGCTTCGGAGACAAATAAATTTTGAAACCAATACCAGGTTTCGATGAGCACCGGTACCGAGGTAGCGTCGGCAGTTCGGATTGGAAGCGGCATAATGTCGTTGGTGAAAAACCGCCATGCATTCGACCAGCTCATGGGGCCACTTTCGGGGAGCAGGAAAAAAGCGGCAATTATGTAAACTGGTATCAATTCACTTCGCATCCATTTCCGAATTGTCGAGATGACGACATAAAACACGAGCAATAAAGCAGATAGGTCCGAGTAATGACCTTCTTTGTAGGCAGTTTCTAAATAAAAACCGATCGTTGGTAAGCCGATAAATCCTAGTACTGCGCTTGATCGCAGTCCGCATTCCAATCTGTATAAAGAATAGGTTTTGAAATGCGCCCATACTCCAGGGAGGCGGGCAAAGAAAAACAGGGAGATGACCGATGTACCATTAGGCACGGCCTGGAGGGGTGAGGGATCCGCTTCTTCTAATATTTCCGCATAAACCTTGGCACAAATCCCTGCATAAGGAATGGCAATAGCAAGGACGCCTGTCACTGCAGTTAGGCCAAATATTTGCAAAAAAATAAGTGCCCAAAATAATTCATGGACGGCGCGGATAAATGCGCAGCCGATGCCCACAATGCGATAATGAAAAACAATCGCCAGTAAAAAACCCGTGATATTTGCTAAAGTTACACCAAGAATAGCGAAGCAGATTGTATAAAGAAGTGCCTCTAATATCTGCTCCCACTTTGTGAAATCCGGAGTGATCAAACCAGCACCAAGGCGTTTCATCTCCGGCCAGGGGTCTTTTGTCGTGATTTCGATATCGGCAAAAAATAAACAGCTGATTGCGATAAACAAAAACCAAATGCTTGTGCGAACTAACGGTGACTCCGGTACGAGCGGTGCGGGATTATGAGGTGCCATATAGGCCATTCAGATCTTTTGATTTTATGTGGTCGACCGAACGGTCAAATGCAATTTTGCCATTAGATATGCCAATGATGCGCGTACAGAATTGCAACGCTAATTGCACATCATGCATCGCGAGAATAACGGTATCATGGTTCTCGGTGATACTTTTCATTACATCACGTGCCTGTTGTTCATCGACCGCCGAGACTGGCTCATCGCCGAGAAACACTGAGCACCCTTGGAAAAGTGCACGCGCCACACCGGTGCGTTGTTGTTGTCCGCCTGAAAGTTCACCTACCGGTGTAGAAAACTTTTCCTCCAGCCGAATCTTACTCAAAATTGCACGAACTTGTTCCACCTCTGCCGCGAATGGGCGGATCAGGTTGGCAAGGTTGTACCACGTCGGATTTTTATGGAGTCTACCCATAAAAACATTGTGGAAAACAGATAGTGTGCTTACCAAGCCCAGATTTTGAGGCACAAGTGCGCACTCGGTGTCGTGGCGATCATAAAGGAGCTTAAGTAGCGTAGACTTGCCGGCGCCACTTTGGCCAACTAAGGCGATTTTCTCGCCGGCCTCGATGCTGAGCGAGACGCTATTGAGCACTTGCTTTCCCTTATAAGAAGCGCACGCCTCGCTCAGATCGAATAAAGCCATTAGTCAACCAGGCCGAGTGTCCTAGCTGTGTCAAGAATCGGTTGGTAGTCTTTGTTGGTGGCCTTGATGAAACTTTTGCGGGGGAAGGATTTGAGTAAATCCGGATCCTTCATGTCGAGCAGGGCTTTTTGGACTTTGTTCTTGAAGCCCTTGCCGAATTGTTTGTCGACGTCGCCTCGGATAGACCAGTTGTAATCGGGGTAGCCCGGCGTTTTCCAAATGAGTGTCACTTTCTTTAGGTCGAGCTTTCCAGCCTTGAGTGCCTTTTTATAGACCTTAAAATTTGTCGCGCCGACCTCGTATTGGCCGCCATTGACCAGGGCGACGGTGCGCGAATGGCTGCCGCTGAAGCCGACACGCTTGAAGACTTTTTCTGGTGTTTTTCCAAAAGCCTTACGAATATGGAATTCGGGCATTAGGCGACCTGACGTAGAGCCTTTGGAGCCGAAGGTAAAGGTCTTGCCGGCTATACCTTTAGGGAATTCCTTGCTTGGCTTCAGGCCGCTGGATTTGTGAGCAATGAAATACGTTTCAAAGTTTGGGTCCTCGAAACCTTGGGCAATGGCTTCTGATCCTTTTACGAGCAGGCGAGCTCGCACACCAGATAAGCCGCCAAACCATGCCAATTGTACTTGGTTGTTGCGGAAGGCTGTAACCGCGGCAGAATAAGATTTGACCGGTATATATTTTACCTTCACGCTTAGATTTTTTTCCAGATAAACAGCTATTTTGGTAAAACGTGCCTTTAGAGCACTTTCATCTTGATCTGGAATAGCGGTAAATGTGAAATCTGCCGCCTGCGCTGAGACAGATAATCCGACTGCTAAACTAATAGCGGCTAATAAATTTTTCATTTAGTTCCCCATTAAACCGAAATTCTGTTTTTTACGCTAAGCAGATTAATCGTAACGCATGGCTAATGGAAGATATCTAAACTTTTTGATCTAAAAGTGAAGGCAATTTTTTGAGTTAAATGCACCGAACACTTACATTACTAAAAATTTTATTTGGTTATGAATTATAAAATTTTAATACATATATACAATCTATTTTTTTATAATATACAAAAATTCATTTTATAAATATTTACTAATTATTTTAATAATACAGTAATAATAGAATCAATTATTTAATTATATTTGTGAAAAAAAATGGTGCCGTCGCACGGACTCGAACCGCGGACCTGAGGTTTACAAAACCCCTGCTCTACCAACTGAGCTACGACGGCATCTTATGCAACTATCGTGTGATTATTTAGTCGCATCCTTTTGTAAATCTATCGTGCTCGGTTTGCACAGAAATGCCATGTACGTCAAAACTTTTTTGTAAGGCTATGTCTCATAAGTGTACAAAAACTTTGGCCATCGACCTATTAAGCCCGGTTGTGATGCTTCTGAAAAGGGATCAATCACAATCTTAACGCCTACGGATCAATGTAAAAAAATTGGCTTAGTAGCTTATATTTCAATAGCACTCGGACGTATATCATCGGTGGTACGATTGCTACTGTAGTCAGTTTTATGAGTTTCACCCCGGGGAAAACAGGATTCCTAAAGCGATCCAAAATCAATGGTCTCATGCCGATCGATACTGCGGTCCATTGGGGGTAGGTCAGATTTCAAGCCGTTGCCGCAGTTAAATATTATGGCTTGGTCGGATTTCGTAATACGGCCCGCTCTTAACGCTTGGCGATAAGCGACCAGGCATGCGGCGCCTTCAGGTCCCAAGTGAAAGCCTTCTTCGCGTGCTACCATGGCGCGCGTATCTGAAACGTCGTCGTCCGAGACCATCACACCAAATCCATCTGAGTCTCGCATAACCTGTAGGCAGAGGAAATCGCCTAATGGTTTGGGTACGCGAACACCATGGAGTTTCGTTGTAACAGGCTCCCATGGTTCGTCCACAAAAGCTTTTCCTTCATCGTAGGCTTTGACTAGAGGTGCGCACCCAGTAGATTGTACTGCGATCATGCGTGGTTTTTTTTTGCTGATCCATCCGAGTTCTTCGAGTTCTTGAAATGCCTTCCACATACCTATCAAGCCTGTGCCGCCACCTGTCGGGTAAAAAATAAGATCGGGTACATCCCAGTCCAGTTGTTCAGCGAGCTCTAGGCCCATAGTTTTCTTACCTTCGATCCGATAGGGCTCTTTCAAAGTGGAAAAATCGAACCAACCTTGGCTGTCGACCCCTTGAGCGACCAGTTCACCGCAATGGCTGATAAGTCCGTTGACCCGATAGGTCTCTGCGCCATGGAAGGCGATTTCGCGGACGGTTGTTTCGGGGGCATCTTCTGGGCAAAATACCGTCGAGCGCAAACCCGCTCGGCTGCAGTAGGCACTCAGTGCTGCGCCTGCGTTGCCGGCAGTGGGCATGGCGATGTTGGTAACGCCAAGAGCTTTTGCCATTGTGACGGCGAGCGCCAGGCCACGGGCTTTGAAACTGCCGGTTGGCATACGACCCTCGTCTTTCACTAAAATTTCACCGCCACCGAATTTTACGGAAATACGCGGTAGAGGTATTAGCGGGGTCCAGGCTTCGCCGAGGCTGACGATTTCCGCATGCGGCAGCACTGGTAATAGTTCTTCGAAGCGCCACATATCCTGGGGGCGTGCCAAAAGGTCTTCCGGGCTTACGGCAGCTTTTATGGCATTCAAATCGTAACGGACGATTAATGGCCGTCCCGCATCAGATAAATTATATAGCCGCTCCGGCTCGTAATGCTTTAGCGAGAAGCTACATTCCAAATGAGTTACATATGAACGTAGAACGGTCATTGGCCGGCCATCGCCCGTGGGCGGGACGAAAATGTGCGGCCAGGCTCGGTCAAATACTTTTTGATCTCTGTAGCATAAAACCGTTCGGAATCATCATCCGGTGCATACCCAATTATCGCTCGTGCATTCGCAATGCTCCAAAAAGCACGGGTATTATTCGAGATACCATAAAAAGTTTGAAACGGAATGCCATCTTTGTTGCGAACCTCCTTTGCTTCTATTGACTTTACGTAAAGCTGCTGCAAATCACGGTTGCTAATCCAAGCGCCTAGATCGCGACGAAGGCTGACTTGGTTTTTGGATAGTTTCGCTATATCGAGAGTTCGTGGCCCGCCGATCCGAATATTAATGCTTTCCAAAGGGGCTCCGAACCGTCCTGTGGCAAAGGCAAACCCCATAGCTTCGTAGGATATCTTGCACCAGCCGTAAAAATTATCGGACCTCGGGTATGTTTCTGGGCCGACCATATCCATCTCCCCGCAATGGAGTTTTGTCTCGTACCAGTCAGTCGCATGATTGGAACTAGCGATGACGACACGTTTTATATTTTCTTCTAGAGCTAACTTATAAGAATGAAATGCCATATCGAGATTCTTCCGCTCCGAAATATAACCGTCGACAGGATGGATAGGGCGGTCCGCCTTCCATTGGTGGTTTGGCCCGGTTGTAAAGTTAGGCTCTCCGCGATTGGATACGCGCGCATTATGGACGATAATATCCGCCCCTTTAAAATGTTCACGATATTGTTCTACATCTGGATCAAGCAGGTCTATCTCAATAATATCCTCGACGCGTCCAGTCTTTGTCTCTTTGGAAACATCTAGCAGTACTAACTCGTATCGTTTTCTGAATGCTGGCAATAATGCTCTGGTTACATGACCACCCGCACCGGTTATGACGATTTTTAATTTGGTCATAATTTCATCCTCCACTGGTTTGATTATGCAGATAGGGCCGGTATCAGTCACCTCAGGCCATCATAGTGTAATGGGGCTATTTAAACTCGGTTTGAAAATTTTCGGATTAGTCCCGATATCCTTTAGGTAAAGCGCCTGATAAATGTCGTGTTTTATTGACGGTTGATTTCATAGAGTGCTACCGCTGCGGCATTCGACAAGTTCAAGCTGTCAATGGAATTGTTGATTGGAATTTTAATATTGAGATCGCATTCTTCTCTGGTCAGACGGCGCAGACCGCTTCCCTCGGCGCCCAGCACTAGGCAACACCGGTCTGGTAATTCTGATGTGCCTAAAACGGTTTCTGCATGGCTGTCGAGGCCGACAATCCAAAACTTTGCCACCTTAAGTTGTCTTAATGCACGAACTATGTTGGGTGCATATACCATGGAAACCTGCTCAAGGCCGCCGCTCGCGCTCTTAGCCATGGCGCCGGTAACCGGTGGAGCGTGACGGTCTTGCTGGAGTAGTGCAATCGCACCGAATGCGGCTGCTGATCGTAATATAGCGCCAATGTTGCGGGGGTCACTGACTTGATCCAGCGCGATGAGTGTGACACGCTTACTATTTGCGGTTTGATTGATAATCTCTTTAACGGACCTCGTCGCCAAAGGTTCTATCTGGGCGGCTACTCCCTGATGAACTGCATTGGGCTCGAGATTGCGATCGATATCCTTGCGACTTACGATAGATAGGACGCCTGTATCTGCCCACTCTTGAAGGTTTTTCGAGACATTTTCAGTGACAAGTATGCGACGAACCGTCCGATCCGGGTTTCGTAACGCAGCAATTACTGCATGCAGTCCATATATCCAGTTTTGAGGGGCAGACTTTGTGCGCCGATTGCTGCTCTCGCAGGAGTTTAAGTCCTTTTTCGATATTCTTTTGTTTGACATGAGCTGTTCTTGCATTTGATTCGGATGCTTAGTACTATGACTGATCGTAAGAACTTCGCAACACGCACTTCTTTGCTTTTTTAAGCGGTGGAGTGGGCGTTGTGTTTTTTATGCTGTGTGGAACCTTATTTGCGTTGACAAGGGGGTTTAAATCACCATAGTGCCCAGTCCGCTGCGATGGCGAGGCAGTTGACGCGTCGGAGGGGTGCCTGAGTGGTTAAAAGGGACGGGCTGTAAACCCGTTGGCTATGCCTACGTTGGTTCGAATCCAACCCCCTCC